>WPCI01464325.1_pt1 | contig 31994 bp, 27 predicted proteins | sample 5399871 | NCBI WGS metagenome assembly WPCI01 (sample SAMN12869469, study PRJNA574797) | sludge metagenome | isolation source: wastewater treatment of pH7 | place: China:Beijing | collected 2019-05-20 | reverse complement strand
GAATATTTATTTGTTAAAATTGAGCCCATACATTGCAGAACATCTTCTGAGGCATAATTTTCAGAAGCTATCAATTCTAACCCTTCAAATTGTCGCTGTTTCTCTTTATTTATTAATTCAAACACCTTATTATTTTGCACCATCTCTGTAACATCTCATTAAATTAAGCATCAAGCACGCTATAGTCATGGGTCCTACTCCACCAGGGACAGGCGTAATGAAAGAGGGAATGCCCTGAACACTCTCCCAATTGACATCTCCAACAAATTTACCAGTCTCCGGATGCTTGTTGGACCCGACATCAATTAAAACACAATCATTTTTTAAGAAATCCGCATTGATAAAAAGAGCTTTGCCAACTGCGGATACAAGGATATCTGCACTTCTTGAGACCTCTTCCACATTTACTGTATGTGAGTTACAAAGTGTTACCGTAGCATTTTTTTCTAGCATAAGGGCTGCAAGTGGTTTACCAACAATCGTGCTCGAGCCTAAAATAACTACCCTTTTACCAAAAATTTTAATATTGTATGCTTCTAGAAGTTTCATTATCCCAAGTGGTGTTGCAGGAGGTATTGCTGAGGGATTTTTTTGAAAAAGCTTCCCTAGATTCGTAGGTGTTAAGCCATCAACATCTTTGGTTGGATTAATACTACCCAAAACTAAGTGCTTATCAATGTGCTCTGGCAAAGGAAGTTGAATCATTAATCCATCAACATTTGAATCTTTGTTTAAAGAATCTACGAGGTTAACAATTTCTAATGTATTTACTGCTTTATCTAACTGATGAACTTGTACTTGCAAGCCTATTTCTTTCGCAACTTTCTCTTTCATGCCGACATATTTTACACTCCCATAATCATCTCCAACGAGAATTACATCCAATCTTGGGACTCTAGAACCTGCATTTTTAACATTCAAAACATCAAAGGATATCTTACTCAAAATCTCTTTTGACATTTCCGTCCCATTTAAAATCTCCATTACAAAACAGTTACAAATTATTCTTTATCACTTTTTTGCTGAATAAATTCCTGATAAAACATCCCTTTAACTTTTATTAATTCATTCCAACTCCCAAATTCTACTATCTTTCCTCCCTTAAAGTAATAGATTCTATCAAATTTATCAAGTAAGCTAATATTTCTAGTTATGTAAATTAATGATTTTTCTCTGCCCAAATATCTGAATATGCTCTCTAATATATTCTCTCCCGATTTATTATCTACATATGTAAAGGGCTCATCCATAATGAAAATACTCTTATTTCTGTATAACATACGGGCAATTGCAAGCCTTTGCCAGTAGGCTGGAGACAGCTCTTTGCCTGAAGGAAATGTTTTTCCTAAAATACTCTCATCATCAACATGAACAACTTTCTTGAATTTATTTACCCCAGCAGTTTCGATTACTGTATCATATAATTCCCTGTTTACTTTCTTTCTTTGACCAGAGATGACAACGTTTTCCCTTAGACTGAAATGGTAATTAATAAAGTCCTGAAATATTATCGAAAGCTTCTTCTTTAACTGCCCCCTATTTAACTCCTTAGTTGGAATATCATTTAGTAAGTACTCCCCTTGTTCAACTCCATACAAACCAGTAAGAATTTTTACTACAGTGCTTTTACCAGAGCCATCTCCACCAAAGAATGCTACTTTCTCACCTGGTTCAATAATCAAACTTAAGTTATCAAGAACAGTAGTTTCGGGTTCATCTGGATAGGAGAAGGAAAGGTTCTTGAATTCCAATTTTGGTGTCCCCTTTGGAAGCCTTTTCTCCCCATGATAGACGTCTCCAAAGCCTTGGAAATTAATCAAATCAAAAAATTTATCAATATACCCTAAGTTTGTTGAGACTAAAGAAAGTGAATTGAATATATCAGTAATACTTGTGTGAGCGACTTCGACATAGTCATAAAGGGCTTTGAAAGTACCAAAAGAAAGTTTTTTTGTAATCGATACCGCAAGAACATAAATTATGTAAGCATATTTAAACAGATTGCTTAAAATCCCAAAGACTGATTTTGTTTTGTAAAAAAGATATTGACTCTTGTAATAGCCATCTAAGTATTCATCATATTCTTCTGTGTATCTCCTTTTGAGAAAATTGTAAATATTATTTACTCTTAATTCTAGGAAGTTACTTATCGTAAGGGCAAGATTCTGGACATATGCCAGAAATCTCAATTTCCCTACAGATTCGTCAAGGTAATCTCTTATCCTCCTCCTTCTATAATGTATGGCTAAGGCTTCTGGGATTACAAATGCCACTAAAAGGATAACAGTAGGTCCGACCTCTCCCGCAAGTATAATTACAGCAGAAAGAAGTCTAACAACATTACTAAGTATTATCGAGAAATTATCATATACATCTACAATTCTTCCGATGGAAAAAGAGGGTGCAAATGCGAGCATATCTTGAAATTGTTTTTTCTCCACATCTTGGAGATTTGAATTCGCGACTTTAGATATCATCATTGTTTGGGATTCACTCCACACTTTTTCATAAATTACGGTGTATAGGTATGCTCGAAGTTGGGTGCAGATGTGTTTAACTACCCAGAGGAGAAAAATTATCATAAGAAATTTAAATGAATCAGAGACCAAGAAGAGTTTAAAATCAAAACCGTTCCAATTTAGGAGAATGTCGGCTGTTGCATCAATAAATCTTCCTAAAATTTTAATCCCATAGATTTCGGAAGCAGTTGAAATAATAAATAAAAAATCCCTAGATACAGAGACAACCGTATACTTACCATAAACAAAAGATAGTACTTTCTTTAAAGTTGAAATTTTTTTTACTAACTTTTCCGACAACATATAAGATATAATAACACGAGAGGAAGGAAGATTGTATGAGAGATAATAAATATTTAGAAAATATTTTGTGGGATTTATGGGACAATAACTTTTGCGATGTTCCAAGAAAGAATTTAGTTGTAATTAAATTTGGCAAATTTTCTAAAAGGCAGCTTGGGAGCATTAAACTCGCAAATGGTAGGACTAAAATTAAAAGTTTAATTCGGAAAAAAGAAGATGAATTGAATGTTCAAGATGATAAAAGTATTACTGTTGTTACAGTTACAAGATTTTTTCAAAAAGATGTAGTCCCAGAATTCGTTATTAGGGCAACTATTGCACATGAGCTCTGTCATTACACTCACGGATTTCAATCTCCTCTGGAAAAGAAATTTGATAAACCACATCAAGGGAATATCATAAATAAGGAATTAGCAAAAAGAGGATTGCTTGAAGAAGAAAAGAAGGCTGATAAGTGGCTAAAAGAGAATTGGTTAAAAATTGTATATTAAAAAAGGGACTCTTTTGAGTCCCTTTTACAGCCACAAATATCCGTATTACATCATTCCAGGCATTCCACCCATATCATTAGAATGGGAGTGCTCCTTTTCTTCAGGTATTTCTGCGACAACAGCCTCTGTTGTAACTAACATTGAAGCTACAGAAACAGCATTAGTCAAAACTAACCTTGTAACCTTTACTGGATCTATTATACCCGCCTCTATCAAGTCAACAAATTCCCCTGTCTTCGCATTAAAACCAACATTACCTTTACATTCAGATGCCACAACTGCCCCATCTGCACCAGCATTCTCCGCTATCTGCTTTAAGGGCTCACTTAATACTGATTTAAGGATATCAATACCTAACTGTTCATCAGAATCCTCGAGTTTAACCTTCTCCAAAGACTTTTTGGAATTATGCAACGCAAGTCCCCCTCCTGCTACAACACCCTCTTCAATTGCAGCTCTAGTAGCATTAATTGCATCCTCTATTCTCATTTTCTTTTCCTTTGCTTCCACCTCAGAAGCTGCACCAACTTTAATAACAGCAACTCCACCATCAAGCTTTGCCAACCTCTCCTGAAGCTTCTCCTTATCATATTCTGAGGAAGTCTTCTCAATCTGAGTTTTAATTTCTTTTACTCTTTCAGAAATACTGTTTTTCGCACCTTTACCTTCAACGATAATTGTTTTCTCCTTTGTTACTACAACTCTCTTAGCAGACCCAAGATCTGTTAATTCAACTTTGTCCAAAGTTTTACCTAGTTCCTCCGAAATATACTCTGCACCTGTTAATACTGAAAGATCTTTAAGCATCTCTTTTTTTCTATCACCGAATCCCGGTGCCTTTATTGCAACAACATCCAATGTCCCCCTTAACTTGTTTACGACTAAAGTTGCCAATGCTTGATTCTCGATATCATCTGCAATTATTACCATCGGCCTATCAGCAGCACCTAGAACCTTTTCTGCAATTGCTTGAATATCTTGTAAATTTGAGAGCTTTTTATCTGTAATAAAGATATATGGATTTTCCATCACAGTTTCCAGTGTTTCTGCATTGTTAACAAAATATGCGCTAACATACCCATTATCAAATTCCATTCCTTCAGTATATTCAACCTCATCTTTAAAACCTTTTGCCTCTTCAACAGTAATGACACCATCTTTTCCGACCTTATCAAAAACTCCCGCAATCATATCTCCTAAATCCTTGTCGTTATTTGTTGAGATTGTTGCTACTTGTGAGATCTCCTCTTTTGTAGTTATTTTTTTAGCCTTTTTTGACAACTCTCCTAAAATAATTTCTGTTCCTTTATCTAAACCTCTCTTAAGTGAAATTGGATTTGCCCCTGCAGCTACATTCTTAAAGCCAACATTTGCGATAGCTTGTGCCAAAACTGTTACAGTTGTTGTTCCATCTCCTGCCAATTCGTTTACCCTATTTGAAGCTTCTTTAATCATCTCTACTCCTACATTCTTAAATGGGTCTTTCTCTTCAATCTCTTTTGCAACTGTAACACCATCCTTTGTAACTACCTGTGAACCAAATGATTTTGCGATGGCGACATTTCTTCCTTTAGGACCTAACGTTACCTTTACAGCATTTGCAATTGTATCCACTCCATCTTTCAGGGATTTTCTTGCTTCCTCATTGTATATTATAGCTTTTGACATATTTGTAAGAATAAAAAATTAATCAAAATTATTTAATTACTGCAAGAACATCTCCTGCATCTAATAAGAGAAATCTTTCTCCATCAATTTCTAATTCATCAGGAGAATATTTTTTGAAATATACTCTATCACCAACTTTTACGTTAAATTCCATTTGTTTCCCTTTAACCTTTCCCTCACCCAATTTGACTATAATTCCTGTTTCTGGTTTCTGGTCCTCAGTTGATGTAGGAGGTAAAATAAGGCCTCCTGTAGTTTTTTCATCAACTTTATCAGGAGAGACAAGAACACGGCTACCAATAGGCGTAATTTTTATATCTTTAGACATTTTATACTAGCAGATAAAATTAACGATTGCTAATTGTAGCATAAGAGAGTCGGGATATTCAAGCCCTAATTGTGAAATACTGTGTTTGAAATACTAACTTGCCTAGAAACTCCCCTTTAAAACCACTGAGTCAAACAGAAGATCGATATTAATTATATCTTTCCCTAAAAAGCCATTCTCCAATACCAATACTAAAGCATCACTTATTCCTTTGTTAATTTTTTCTAAAATATTTTTAGATAGAAACGAAGGTACTTTCATACCCCCTAAATATATATTCCTTGAATAAAGCTCTGCTGTCTCCCTGCTGTCTTTTACAATATCCAATCCCAACCAAGGTAGTTGAATATTATTAAATTTAGAATGAATAAATAGCTTCCAAATACCTTTTTGGGAATCAAGACAAATATCTTGAATATCTAACTCTGAAGAGGAGTTAATTGAATCATAGAGGATGATTAGAATCTCTTTTTTGGTAAAAGTAACAAATTCTGAGAAATAATCAGATAATACAAAATCCTTAATTTTTTCTGAAATATTAAGCTCCTCTGATTGATCTAATTCCTCTTCGTCAGAGATACAAATGATATTAGTATTTGACTCAAAACCCTTTATCCAAGAAGAGTATCTAATTATTAGATACCCTATGAAAGACACAATTAATAACAAGATTATGCAAAATATAAATAAAAATTTTTTCATTAATTAAAACTTTTTAAATATCTTTTTCCAATAATAAATAACTTTATCTTCGTAGAAATCTATTTCTTTAATTCCTAACACTTTTGATCCAAGCCAATATGATAAGACACCGTAGAAAGATGTCGCAATTGTTAAAATAATTATTGATACTGTTCTGGTTGTATCAAGTTTGAAATCAAACAATCTGAAAACAAGATACATCCCAAAAGACATCAAGGCAACATTGATGAACTTTACTATCATTGGGGAAATAGTTTCTCTAAAAGAAAAAACCTTTATCTTTCTATTTAACATTGTCATAAGAATGACAACTTCCACAAAAGCCGCAATGCTTAGGCTCAATGAGAGACCTCCTACAGCCATATCGGATTCCCCCCTTGTAGTACACCATTTCACAATATCCCCAAGGAAAGACTTTAAGACTTCAAGTAATCCATTACCATTTGCAGAGGAAATCTGAGATCCAATCTGTTGTAATATTGGTCTCCAGTCAAAATAATGACTTAGAAAATTAGTTAGAAGAAAAGCAAAAGTAATATTTACTAAAATCCCTACTCCCAATGCAAAAAAGGGTAACCATGTAGATTTAAGGGCATAGAACGCTCTCAATAGTAATTGAGACAAAGTTTGTCCTATTATTGCTACAGATAAAAGGACAAGACACCATGCAGTCAACAGAGTGGCCGTCCAATCAAACTCACCAACACCATAAACCAACCTTACAATAGGAAGTCTTAATATTAGCAAAATACCTACTAATGGAAGAACCAAAAAGAGGGCCTGTTGCAACGATTTATTAAGAATCTTTTTGAATTCTTGCGGTTCATCTGCACTTTCAGACAATTCGGGAAGAATTGATTGTGCGATAGCACTTCCAATAATGTTAACTGGGAACAAATAAAGGCTTAAGGCGAATTTATACGCACTTAAGGCCCCTGCTTTCAGGGAGAAGCTTATCATCGTATTCACAATCACATTCACTTGCTCTCCAAAAGTAGAGAACATTTTTGGGAGAGCTAACTTCAGTGCTCTCCAAATTTGTGTATCCTTTAGCGCATTGACTAGTCCCAATATTGAGAATTTTATCTTTTCAGAAAAATATTTCTTAAGAGGTGGTATCTGAATTGAGAAATGCAAGAAAGATCCTAAAAGAGCTGATAAGGCAATGCCTGTTACATCCATTTTAAGAATTGAAACAAAAAAAATCGGTCCCAATACCATTGCTATGTTATATATTAGAGGGGCTAAAGATGTAACAAAGAACTGTTTTCTTGACTGAAGATATCCAGTTACAATTGTACTTATACCAAGAAGGACAGGAGAGATCATCATTATTCTTGTTAATTTAACAAACAGCTCCATGTCATTAGGAGTAATCCTGTTGTTAAAATTTGACATATTTTGGAAGAGATCTGAGGAAATGAGGAATTGGGAGATTTGTGGAGCGAATACAAATAGTATTAGTGCAATAAACATGACTAAGGATGAGATTGCAATCATCAAATTGAGGAAGAACTTATTAAGCTCCTTCTCTCCTTCACTTTTGAATACAGACGAGAACAAAGGGATTATGGCCGCATTCAACGATCCGGCAATAACTATCATAAAAAGAGCATCTGGAATGGTAAAAGCTGCCCAAAAAATATCTAACTCATGAGAGGCTCCAAATAACTGAGCAATTATTCTTAATTTTAAGAAACCTAGAATCTTTGTGATAAAAAGCAATACCATCATTGCATATATGCTATTTCTCTTTTTTAAGCCGTCAGCCATAAGAATAAGTATTAGTTGATATGTGCCTAATATCATATTCTAAACAAATTTTTTTATCAATTACAGAAGAGTTTTTAAGTTGTATTTAATTATTCTCTCTTAACATTTAATATATGGATATTTTGGACATACTATTTCCCAAATCTTGTGTTATTTGTTCAAAACATGGAGATTATTTATGCAATAGATGTAAGAAATTATTTAAAAAAAGTCTTCCTGAATGTTACATATGCAGAAAGATTTCTCCCAATTATCTCACCCACAAGAAATGTGCAAAAATTTCTTCGTTAGATTCGGTTGCTGTTTTGTGGGAATATAATGAACTTTCTTCAACAGTATTAAAGAAATACAAATATGGAGGGGTTCTAGATATCGAAGATACTTTTTTAGAATTAATAGAAAAAAGGTTGAGTGAAATAAAGGAGAGCATCATTTTGGGCTCAAAAACTTTAGTCTCTCCCGTTCCGATATCAAAGAATAGACTCAGAGAGAGGGGTTTTAATCAAACAGAAAAAATTGCAGAAGTAATTTCTAAAGAATTAAACCGCACCTTTATGACTGATTTGATAATGAGAAAAAATAGTGATTCTATTCACCAATCTCTTCTCTCAAAAGAGGAAAGACTCTTTCATAAAGAAGGATTCTTTGTCCCAAATGGGAATTTATTGAAAAGTATAACAGATATACTTATTATTGACGATGTAATTACCACTGGTTCTACTTTAGAACAGATCACAAAATGTATTAAGAAAGTAGTTCCCAAGATGTCCGTAAAATCAATATGTATATTCAGAGGAAAACCCTTTTACAAAAAAGAAAGGGAGGCAAGAAGCCTCCCTTTGAACCAGAGAAATTGAATATTATTCAACTACCTCTCCCTCCTTTGCTTCTTCGTCCTTTTTATCCTCTTTCTCCTGTTTATCATCTTTTTTCTCTTCGTTTGATGAAGAAGCCTCTTTTGCAGCTGCCTCATAAATCTTTTTTCCTATCTCCTGCATCTCTTTCTCTAATTCTTCTGTTTTGCTCTCAACCTCCTCAACATCAAAATCATCTTTTGATATAAGATCTTTAATCGCTTGGGCTTTCTCTTTAAGGCTCTTTTGCTCTTCCTCAGAAACCTTGTCCTTATTCTCATCAATGAGTTTTTCTGCACTAAAAGCTACAGTATCAGCATTGTTTCTTTTCTCAGCTCTTTCCTTTTTCTTTTTGTCTTCTTCAGCATTCTTCTCAGCTTCTTCAACCATTTTATTTATTTCCTCCTCTTTCAATCCTGTAGATGCAGTGATTGTAATCTTTTGCTCTTTTTTGGTACCCAAGTCCAACGCTTTAACATTTAATATACCATTTGCATCTATAGAGAAAGTAACTTCAATTTGAGGAACTCCTCTGGGTGCTGGTAAAATTCCTTCAAGAAGAAATCTTCCTAAAGTTTTATTGTCAGCAGCCATTTCTCTCTCCCCCTGTAGAACATGAATCTCTACACCTGGCTGATTATCTGCTGCCGTGGAGAAAATTTGTTTTTTCTCTACTGGGATTGTTGTATTTCTTTCAATTAATTTTGTAAACACACCTCCCAAGGTCTCAAGACCAAGAGATAAAGGTGTTACATCTAATAGAGTAATATCTTTAATATCTCCTCCAAGTACTCCTGCTTGGATTGCTGCACCTTGAGCAACAACTTCATCAGGATTTACTCCCTTATTAGGTTCTTTTTCAAAAATCTCTTTAACTTTCTTAATAACGGCAGGCATTCTAGTCATTCCTCCGACCAAGAGGACTTCATCTATATCTTTCTTGTCTAAATGGGCATCTTTAAGAGCTTTCTCGCATGGTTTTACTGTCTTCTCAATTAACTCAGCAGTCAATTTTTCCAATTGAGATCTTGTTAACTTCTCCTTAAGATGTTTTGGGCCTTTATCAGTTGCTGTTATGTAAGGGATATTAATCTCAGTTTCCTCCGAAGTTGAAAGCTCAATTTTGGCCTTCTCTGCTGCTTCTCTCAATCTTTGAAGGCCAGTTCTATCATTTCTTAAATCCATACTCTCCTTCTTCTCAAACTCATCTGCAAGGTAATTAATAATTACTTGATCAAAGTCATCTCCACCAAGGTGTGTATCTCCGTTAGTTGAAAGAACTTCAAAAACACCATCACCCATTTCCAAGATTGAGATGTCAAATGTTCCCCCTCCCAAATCAAAGACTGCTATCTTTTGATCTTTCTTGTCATCTAGACCATACGCCAGAGCTGCTGCAGTAGGTTCATTGACAATTCTCTTAACCTCTAAACCTGCAATTTTACCGGCATCTTTCGTTGCTTGTCTTTGAGAGTCATCAAAATATGCTGGGACAGTAATTACAGCTTCTTTTATATCCTGACCTAAATACTCTTCTGCATCTTTCTTCATTTTGGCAAGAACCTTTGCAGAAATTTCCTGTGGTGTATACCACTTATCTCCCATTTTAACTTCAACTCCACCATTCGAAGCTTTTCTCATTTCAAAGGGCAATGTTTTTACATCTCTCTTGACCTCAGGATCGTCCCAACTTCTTCCTATCAATCTTTTAACTGAGTAAATTGTACCCTCTGGATTAATCACTGATTGATTTTTTGCTGGAGTCCCAACCAACACCTCTCCCTTATCATCTTGGGCAACAACTGAAGGTGTAAGCCTACTCCCTTGGGCATTAGAAATTATGTTGGGCTTACCACCCTCCATAAATGCCATAACTGAGTTTGTAGTTCCGAGGTCTATTCCAATAATTTTTGACATATTTTTTATTTTTAAAAATTAATTCAATTATTTAGACACAATCACTTTTGAAGTTCGAATAACTATATCGTCAAGAGTATATCCAGGTTGTATTACCGAAGTAATTTCCCCTGGTTTACCATCTTGTGAAATAGCTAGTGCTTCATGTATAGATGTATCAAACATATCTCCGATATTAGGGAGATATGTTTTTAAACCTATACCCTCCAATGATTTCTTCATTGACTCAAAAATGGCTAAAACGCCCTCAAACCATGACTTTTCTTTATCATCTAATTTTAATGTCTTCTCACTTTCAATGCTCAATGCAATCGAATCTATAACTGGCATAAAATCTTCACACAATTTCTTTTTCAGATTAAAAATACTTAATGCCTGCCTTTTTCCCATACTTGCAGTCAAGTTATGATAATCCGCAAGAGCTTTTTTCAATTGATTTTCCACTACTAACTTCTCATCTTCTACCTTGTCAATAGTAGCAACCAATTCAGCGATTTTCTTCTCATAATTTTGCACATTTGTATCATCAATATTTTTGCGCTTACTCATAACAGTATTAATTGAATTTATCTCCATCCAGACATAGATGTCTGCAATGCATTTCTGACTTCATTTAAAGCCGGAATTACAATAGAGTAATCCATTCTCTTGGAACCGATTACTCCAACATATGAATGATTCTGATCCCAAAATGGAATTCGGATAAAAGCTATTGCACAATCAGTAAATTCTTTTACCCCAGATTCTCCACCAATCAAAAGTGACACTCCCGAATTTGTGAATTTGCTCACCATATTCCTAAGATAGTTTTCATCTTCAAGAATGTTAATTACTTTCTTTAGCTTCTCGATATTTTCTCCGAATTCGGAATATTTAAAAAGCTGAGAAACTCCGAAATACCTAACTTGGTTATCAAGAACAAGAAATACCAAGCTTTCAGTTTCTTTTGACAAGATATCTAATATGGATTTAATAACAACATCTTTATCAAACCTATCCCTATAAATACCCTGTCTGATTTCTACGCTCACCATTGGGTTCAACTCTCTCCTCCCAAGGAAATTTGTTACATACAGTCTTAGAGCTTGGTCAGTAGGAAGCCTTCCGGAAGATATATGACTTTTTTCTAATAAGCCCAACCCCATGAGCTTTACCATTTCATTTCTGATTGTTGCAGAGCTTACACCGAGATCATATTTTTCAACGAGCGACAACGAACCCACCTCTTCTGCTTCTTCCATAAATTCACGTATTACAGCACGTAGTATTTCTTTTTGTCTTTCTGTTAATTCCACCTTAGCAGATAGTTAGTTTATTTGCTAAGTATATTATGAGCAGACTTGACTGTCAAGTGCTTATCCATTTGCAGTATATATCATCATTTTAATCACTATTATTAACAATTTAGTGATATACTTTTCTACTATGCAAAATGAAATTGAAACAAAAGGTGAGAATTTAGACCCTACAATAGAGGAAATAAACCAGCAAATAACCAACCAAGTACTGGCTGAATATCCTAAGTATTTTGAAGAATATCTCCTTGATGATGGTAGCAATATTGCCCTCCTACAAAACAATAGAAGAATACCCGAGGAAGACAAGGAGATATTGCCTCCTTACCAATTTATTGCATTGTCAAAATATGGTCTTACAGAATTTAACTGTTCCTACTCACCTCTTGAATGGGAAAGAGCCAAAAAAGCTATTATGCTACTTATTGAGTTAAGTTGTGGTGAGGAGATTAAGGATATGGTTGTATCACATTGGCACGCATTTCACAGAATAAGGAAAACCAAGGGTTTAATTAAATTAAAAAAGAATATTAAATCAGTATTAATTACTGGTGTAAATATGCTATTCGAGGTTAAAGATTTTTACTACAATACACTTCTATCAACAAACCTAGGAAAGCTTGATGAAAGTTAATTTATCTGATATACTCCTCACATTATGGAAAAAGTCAAATTTCTCGAAAGAGATTTAAATGGAAAGAAAAATAAAATTTTGCTCAAAGATGGGTTCGTACCAGCAGTAGTTTATAATGCCAAGACTGAATCTAAAAATATTATGTTAGACACATCAACGGCAAAACAGATACTTAAGAACGCTACATCTACAACAATTCTTGACACCGAACTTGATGGAAAAAGTTTTAAGGTTGTAGTTAAAGAAATTGATATTAATCCAATTACCGAAGAATTAAGACACATCTCATTCTTTGAAATTGATGAGAGCAAAGATATGGTGTTTTCAATTCCATTTGAAATCATTGGCATATCTCCAGCTGTTAAGAATAATCTTGGCGTCCTTGTTGAGGTTATGGACTCCATTGAGGTAAGATGTAAGGTTAATGATCTTATCCCTTCTATTAAAGTTGATATTTCTGGATTAGAACATCCTGGGCAATCGATATCTATCGACGAATTAGAGATTCCAAAAGATATTTCTTTGATTAATGAAGAACTAAAAAATGCGACAGTTGTTACTATTACAGAAATGCAGGAGGAAATTGTTTCAACTCCGACAGAAAGTGAGACAACAACTGCAGAAGCTTCAACCGAAACAGAGGGTTCAACAGAGACTCAAGCAGCTTCTGAATAGATTTATTAAATAAATAAATGATTAGTGTAATCATCGCTTCATTTAAAGAACCTAAAACCATTGGAAGATGTATTTCATGTATTGCAAATAAAAAATATTCTGGTATTCCTAATGATTTTGAAATTATCCAAGTCTCTCCAGATTCTGCGACATTAAATGCTGGAAGAAAGGAAGCAAATAAGTATAAGCTTGGGAAAAGATATATTCAAATTAAGGATCCAAGGAAGGGCAAACCATACGCTCTAAGAATGGCTTTTAAAAAAGCTAAAGGAGATATTTTGATATTAACCGATGGCGATACCTATTTTGATAGAAACAGTGTTTCTAAATTACTTGAGCCATTTAAAAACAAGAAAGTTGGAGGTGTTAGTGGGAGACCAGTTTCAGGTGATAATAGAAATAATATCTTCGGGTACTGGGGACATCTCCTTTCAGACTCTGCACACGATAGAAGAACAAAGACTATGAAATTGGTTAGTGGCAAGGATTACTACATTAGCAAAGAGAATTTTTTCCCAATGAGTGGATATATTATGGCTGTGAAGAATTTGGACATAAAGTTACCAAGTAACGCTCTCTCAGATGATGCATATATGTCCTACTATGTAAGGAATTTAGGAATGGAAATAGCATACGCACCGAAAGCTGTGTGTTTTGTGAAGTATCCAAGAAGTTTGAAGGACTATATGAAGCAGAAAGTAAGGTCACTCGGAGGTTTTACCCAGTTAAAACAAATGGGTATTTTCAAAAAGGATAAGCAATCAAGAAGTTTTGGTATTGAATTAAGATATGCTGGATTTGTATTTAAATATGCGAAGAATTTTAGAGAATTCTTCTGGTCTCTTCTTCTCTTCCCCGTTAGACTTTTAACATGGATAAAGATCTTTTGGGAGAGGACTATTCTTAGAAAAGATATGCCCAAAAGTGGGTGGGAGAGGATAGAAAGTACAAAATAAAAAAGAGAGGGTATTACCCCTCTCCCCTTAATTACCTATTCGTTATTAAGACTACCACCTAAAATGTGCAAATGCTTTATTTGCTTCGGCCATCTTTTCTGTATCCTCCTTCTTTCTAACTGCATCACCTTCACCTTTGTAAGCATCTACTAACTGATCACATAGAATTTCATCAAAAGATTTTCCACTCTTTTTTCTTGAAGCTTCTACAACCCATCTTACTGCCAATGTTTCCTGTCTTCTTGGTGAAACAGGCATAGGAACCTGATAGTTTGCTCCACCAACCCTTCTTGCCTTTATTTCCAAAGCTGGCCTAACATTGTCAATTGCTTTGTTTACAAAGGAAACAACATCTTCTTCTTTTGCAATCTTTGATCCCTTTTCAATTGCGGCATATACCAAATCTTCTGCAAGACTCTTCTTCCCATCTTGCATTACTTTTGAAATAAATCTTGCAATAATTGGATTTGAATATTTTCTATCTAATTTTAAACTTCTTCTTTTAGCTCTTTTACCTCTCATATAAATATCTTTTAATTAAAAACTATTTCTCAGCGTCCTCTCTTTTAACGCCATATTTTGATCTTGCTTTTTTCCTGCCTTTTACTCCTGCGGTATCATACTTTCCTCTTACAATAATATATTTAACACCTGGCAAGTCTCTTTTTCTCCCTGCCTTCAAAAGAACAACTGAGTGCTCTTGAAGATTATGACCTTCACCAGGAATATACGCAGTAACCTCCATACCATTAGACATCCTTACTCTAGCGACTTTTCTAAGTGCAGAGTTTGGTTTCTTTGGTGTCATTGTTTTTACTTGCAAACACACACCCCTCTTAAATGGGTTTGGTGTTTTCTTATATCTATTCTTCAAAGGATTAAAGTCTCTAGCAAGTTGAATATGCTTTGCTTTCTTCTTTGCAGATTTTCTAGGTTTTCTAACTAATTGGTTTATTGTTGGCATGGTGTGTATTATATAACAAAATCAATTAAACTTGAAGCTCTTCCAGCTCATTCATATTTTTGATCTCAGCTCCTTCTCCGACAGGGATAGGCTTACCGATAATGACATTTTCTTTCATACCTCTAAGGTAATCGGTCTTGCCAATAATTGCGGCATTTGTGAGAACTCTCACCTGCTCTTGGAATGAGATTGCTGAAAGGAAGCTTTCGGTATTTAGTGAAGAGGTTTTAATTCCATAAAGCTTTGGAATAACCAAGGCCTTGTTTTTACCATCTTTAACTAGAAGCTCATTTTTCAATGCAGCCATAAACCTATTTACTGATGAGCCCACTAAATATTCGGAATCGCCAGAATCTAAGACTCTTCCAAGCCTTACCATCTGTCTCAATATTATCTCAATATGAATATCATCAATTGGAACTCCCTGTGCATTAAATACCTTTTGAACTTCATCCAAAATATATTTCTGAGAGGTAAGGATATCTGCGACATCAGCCAATTTCTTTGGATCCAAAGAGCCCTCAGTTAATTGTGTTCCGGCTTTGACCTCTGCCCCATCTTCAACCAAGATTTCAATTCCAGGTAATACATAAATGGTTTCCTCTGCTTTCATTCTTCCATTGATTGTAAGGATTCCCCCCTCAAGAGAAATTGTTCCATCAAACGGAGCCTGCCTCTCTACCTGATCAGAATCGATAAACATTGCCTGACCTGCTTTGACCTCTTGTTTGTCCTCAACAAGTAATTTCTTAGCTTTGGACACAATATAGTGCCTCTCCATCTTCTTTTCTCCAGAAAGAATAATTGTTGAAGAATCATCTTCGGCGACCTCAATATGAATCTTTCCATCGATTGAAGCCATTTCTGCTTCTGCCTTTGGAGTTCTTGCTTCAAACAATTCCTCAATTCTTGGTAAACCTTGAGTGATATCAATCTTTTGGACTCCTCCCTTATGGAATGTCTGCATAGTCATCTGAGTTCCAGGCTCACCGATTGATTGAGCAGCTATTACGCCGACTGCTCTTCCCATGTCTATTTCTCTATTGTTCTCAAGATTGTAGCCATAACACTTCTTACACATTCCTAGTGGTGACTTACATAACAAAGGAGTTCTTACAAATACCTCGTCTATTCCAGCCTCCTCTACTTTTTCGGCAATTTCCTGAGTAATTATTTCATTTCTCTTTGCAATAGTGTTCTTCCCAATGACTAAGTCCTTTGCTAATACTCTTCCGAAAATTCTATCTTTGAAATCAATTCTTCTGTCATCAGATTTCCTAATAGAAAGGCCCTCCCCATCATAGCCACAATCATCATGTCGAATAATGACATCATGAGCAACATCGACAAGCTTCCTTGTCAAATAGCCAGATGAAGATGTCTTTAGAGATCTATCTGCAATACCTTTTCTTCCTCCATTTGCCGCAACAAAATACTCAAAAGCACTTAAACCATCTCTATAGTTACTTTTAATTGGCATCGCAACAAGATTTCCTCTTGAGTCTCTAACAACACCCTTAATTGTGAGAACCTGCCTTGCCTGAATTTTTCCTCCATTACCACCAGATTCAACCATTTGATAAATCGAATTTTCCTTTGGTAACTTGCTCCAAGCCATCTCCGCCAATTCATCAGCAAAGTCATCCCACATATTTGTAGAGATATTTACTTTCTCTTTTTTAGTAATCAAGCCCTGGAGATAGTTGTCAAGCAATTGCTCATCCTTTTCTTCAATCTTTTTTATCTCTGACTTAATATCAAAGTCAACTTGGCAATCTTCCATTGCAAATGAGAAGGCTAAATCTGTTGCGAACTTAAATCCTAACGCTTTCATATTATCAAGAAGCTCAACCACAACTGACAAATCAGAAGAGCTCTTTATCTTGTCAATTATTTTCTTTATTCCCCTATTATCAATTCTCTCATTGATAAATGGGTAATCTTCAGGAAGAATACTGTTAAAAATTACCCTTCCTACAGATGTTTTAATTGCTTCCCCTTTAATTCCAACAAGAATTTCTTCATTTATTGATATGTCATCTCTCTCATATGCTTTGATTGCCAAATCACTTGTAGCAAATATTCTTGGATTTTTGGACTCAACTAAATCAGTCATCATATAGAAGCCAATCAACATATCCTTCGCTGGAGACGCTAATACCTGTCCATTTGAGATATTTACGATATTTTGTGAAGACATCATTTCTTTTTTTGCTTCCTCTATTGCTTCGTCTGTAAGAAGAATATGAACTGCCATTTGGTCTCCATCAAAGTCTGCATTGAAGGCTTTACATACCAAAGGATGGATTCTAATTGCTTCTCCCTCAACTAATCTTGGATAAAAAGCTTGTACACTATACTTATGAAGAGTTGGTGCCCTATTTAACAATACAGGCTTATTTTTTATCACCTCTTCTAGTAAGTCCCAAATGATATCTGTCTCTTCCTCGAGCATATCTTTAGCAACCCTTACATTTGGGGCTAATTCTTTATCAAGTAACTTGTATATTACAAATGGTTTAAACATTTCCAAAGCAACTGACTTTGGAATACCACATTGATCAAATTTAAGACTTGGATCTCCATCAATAACAGCTCTTCCTGAGTAGTCTACTCTTTTTCCAAGTAAGTTCTTTCTAAATATACCTTTCTTTCCTCTCAAATCATCTGTCAATGATTGATAAGGCAATCTCTTACTATTCATCATTGGTTTTGACGGTCTATGAGAGTTATCAATCAATGCGTCAACTGATTCCTGAAGCATCCTTTTTTCGTTTCTTAATATAACATCAGGTGCTCCAATCTCAATCAACTTCTTCAATCTATTGTTTCTATTTATAATTCTCCTGTATAGGTCGTTAAGGTCAGAAGTTGCGAATTTACCACCTGATAGAGGAATAATAGGTCTTAATTCCGGGGGTAATACTGGAAGTGTCCTAATTACCATCCACTCAGGCTTAATACCGTTTTTGATAAAACCTTCAAGATACTGAATCCTTCTAATTGTTGCTAATTTCTTTTCTCCCTTCTCCTTCTCAATTCTAATTCTCAATTTCTCTAATTCACCTTCGAGATCTAGATTTTGTAATAATTTTTCAATTGCTTCTGCACCCATCATCGCTTCAAAGAAAACCAAATCTCTCTCAACTAAATCTGAATATTCATCCTCGGTGATAACTGCACCAACGGCAATTTTTTCAATCGTTTGGTAGAGCTTTGAATAGAAAGATTCTATCTGCTCTTCTTTCTCTGCATAATCCCTTCTTACCTTTGCCAACGCTTGTTTTCTCTTATGCTCTCCTTGGCTTATCTTCAATTCGATTCCCTTCCCTTTGGCTTTTTTTAACTCTTCAATTTCAACACCAAAAGTTTCAGTAGTTGCATTTAAATCTTCCTCCAAATCTTTGTGCAATTTCTCAATTTCATCACTCTTAAGGGCGAGAGCTTTATCCATCATCTCACTTCTTTTTTCTTCATCGGCGGAGATAATTACATATCTAGTGTAATATACTACCGAGAGTATTTTTTTATGTGAGATATCAAGAATTATCGACATCTTGTTTGGGATTCCAAATGCGAACCAAACATGTGCAACTGGAATTGCCAAATCAATATGACCCATTCTTTCTCTTCTTACATCTGATGTTGTTACTTCAACACCACACTTATCACAAACTATTCCCTTATATCTAATCTTCTTGTATTTTCCACAGTAGCATTCATAGTTTTTTGTTGGTCCAAAAATCTTTTCACAGAAAAGACCCTCTGGCTCCGCTCTGAAAGTTCGGTAATTGATTGTTTCCGCCTTTGTAACTTCACCATATGACCAATTTAAAACTTGGTCTGGAGATGCCAATGTTACCTTTAAGACATCAAAGCTATCAAATTTATTTTTATTTTTCTTCATTTTGAGCAACCTCCTCTTCTGTTTGATTTGAAATTAAATCAATATTTAAGCAAAGTGCATTAAGCTCTTTGACAAGTACCTTGAATGATTCAGGGACATTTACATTTTCAATCTTGTCTCCATGAATAATTGCTTTATATGCTGACGATCTTCCCTTGATGTCGTCTGATTTTATCGTAAGCATTTCCTGAAGTGCAAACGGTGCACTGTGGGATTCTAATGCCCAAACTTCCATTTCTCCAAATCTCTGTCCACCCATTTGTGCTTTTCCTCCGAGTGGCTGTTGAGATACTGCTGTGTATGGTCCAGTTGATCTAGCATGAACCTTTTCATCAGAGATATGCTTCAACTTTAATACATATTTAACTCCTACAGTCACTTTGTTTGGGAATTTCTTTCCAGTCCTTCCATCATACAGATCAACTCTTTGCGACATGTCCTTTCCTTGTTTCTTCATCTCATTTAATAGCCACTCCATATTCTCTCCTTCGAAAATTGGGAAGGCCAATTTCTGATTCAATTCTTCCGCAAACTTACCAAAATGAACCTCCTCCGCCTGTCCCATGTTCATTCTCTTTAGGAATGTAGGTGTAAGAACAATATCAACTGGTTCTCCATCCTCAGTGAATGGCATATCTTCAATTGGTCGAATTGCTGCTACCGTATTTTTGTCTCCGTGTCTTCCCGCTATTTTGTCTCCAAATCCGATTTTCTTTGTGTTTGCGACCCATACTTTTACTTGATGTAGGACACCTGGAGCTAATCTGTCTCCCTTGTCTGTCGAGAGAATTAAACTTCTAACAACAATTCCCTCTTCTCCGTGTGGAATTCTTAATGAGTTATCTCTTACATCACTAGCAGATTCGCCAAAGATTGCTCTAAGCAATCTTTCCTCTGCAGTAAGTTCTTTCTCTCCTCTTGGAGCAACTACACCTACCAAGATGTCTCCTGATTTTACGTGAACACCTGATCTGACAATTCCCTGAGAATCAAGTTTCTGTAAGATTCTATCATTTACATGTGGGATATCCGCTGTAATAATTTCGGGGCCTAACTCAGTATCTCTAATGTCTACTGTATGTTCTCTAATATGTATTGAAGTAAGCAAATCATCTCTTACAATTCTATCAGATATGATGACAGAATCTTCATAGTTGTATCCTTCGTAGAACATTAATGCAGCCCTAAGATTTGTTCCAATTGAGAATTCTCCATTAACAATAGTAGGCCCATCTGCAAGGATATCTCCTTTCTTAAATTTGTCTCCAGATTTAACAACAGGTTTCTGAGTAAAACATGTATTTTCATTACTTCTATAGAAGGATACTAAGTTGTAATCCTTCACTCCTTCTTTCTTGTACTTCACCGATATCTTTTCAGCATCTGTGTATAAAACTTCTCCATCCCCCTCAGCAAATATTCCCCATTCAGACTGTCTTGCGACAATTTCTTCCATTCCGGTACCAACAAGAGGGGATTCCTGTTTAACAAGGGGAACTGCCTGTCTTTGCTGGTTTGCACCTGTAAGTGCCCTCATAGCATCATTGTGAGAGACAAATGGGATTAATGCCATTCCAAGACCCGCTTGTTGACTTGCTAAAGCATCAATATAGTTAACCATGTTAACGTCCTCAAGGAGAAAATCACCCTTAAACCTAACAGGAACCAGGGTATCCAAAATATTCCCAAATTCATCTTTAGAAAATGCCGCAGGTCCGATATGAAATTTCTCTTCTTCCATGGCGTCTAAGTACTCTACAATGTCTGTAACAAATGGCTTAACAGCAATCTCCTTTACTGCTTTGTCCTTTGAAATCTTTTCTGCTAATTTTTCGTCAATAAAAGAATCCTTTTTTGCAATTTTCTTAACATCTTCAGCAAGAATTCTATTTATTAAGTCTTTCTTGTTGTTTTTTACTTTATTTGACACTCTTCTATACGGAGCCTCTAAAAAACCAAATTCATTAATTCTTGTTAATGTGGCTAATTGAACAACAACACCAATGTTTGATGACTCTGGACTTGTAACTGGATCAAATTTCGAATAGTGGGAATTGTGGACTTCTCTGATTGAAAAAGTTGCCCTCTCTTTTGCTATACCTCCAGGACCGCCAGCTGTAACCTTTCTTTTGTTTTCAAGCTCAGAGAGTATATTTATCTGATCCATGAAACTAGATAACGCATTTGTTCCGAAGAAAGACTGAATAGCTGCAGAAATGGGTTTTGTACTTGCAAGCATTGAAGGTGTAACCTTCGCATCCTGTCCATACAAACTCATTTTATCCTTAATATTTTTTTCTAATCTCCTAATAGCAGCATTAAGCTGTCTTTCAAGAATTTCTCCAACACTTCTAATTCTTCTATTTGACAAATGGTCAATATCATCCGGTTCAACAACACCATTATTTATCTGTATAAGCTTCTTCACAATTAATACAATATCCATAGGATAGAGTATTGTCTCTGCAGGGTTGTTTATATCAAAAGTAGTACCAAGCTTCCTATTTAATTGGTATCTACCTATCTTCCCTAAATCAAATTTTCTTACATTAAAGAAGTTACTCTTAATGTATCTTTCAGCACTCTCAAGCGTTACAGACTCATCTGGTCTTAACTTGTTGTAAATACTAATAACTGCTTCTTCTTTGCTCTTTGTAAAATCTCTTGCCAATGTTGCCTCTATATACTTGTACTCTTCGTGAGTATCTACATCTGAGAACAACTTCCTTATTTCATCATCGCTCTCCCAACCAAAAACTCTTAAAAGTTCTGTGATAAGAACCTTGGGTCTCTTAGGAAGAATCCTCATGGAAATTACATTGTGCCTGTTTGTATCAATTTCATACCAAGGACCTTTTCCGGGCATCAATCTTACCTTATACAATGTTCTTGTAGGAAGTTTATCCGACTCTTCATACAAAACACCCTCCGCTCTAACAATCTGATGTGTAACAACTCTCCTATCACCATTAAAAATAAATACTCCCTCATCCGTCATTATTGGTAAGTCCGTAACAAAGATTTCTTGCTCCTTAATCTCCCCAGTCTTATTATTCATTAACTGAACCTTTGCATACACGGGAGCTTCATAGGAAAGACCCTTCTTAATAGCCTCATCAACAGTTCTGTATAGTTCACCAATCCTAAAATCCTTAAATTCTAAAGTCCACATCTTCTCCATTGTGTCCTTTACTGGATTAATTTCCGCAAACAAATTCTTAAAACCTTCCTTTTTAAAGGCGTCAAAAGAATTAATCTGAGCTTCGATTAAATTTGGGAATTCAAGGTCTCCTGAATAGTTTAGTCCCAGGTTTAATCTCCCAGACCTATTAATTTTTGGTTTTAGCATAGGATAAATTTTTAGTTATGTTATAACATATTACTTGAATAAAGCGGTATCCAAAAGGTCACAAAAGACCTATACAATACTACTTTTTTGATCAAAAAATCAAGCGACTTTGGGAAGTATACTATAATATTTGCTTTATGTCAACGACTTTTTAGGGATATTTTTGTGTATTAATACACATTTGAAAAAGGGTGAGTAGGACTCCAGGGTGTTGAAAACAAATGGAGTCCTACTACATAGACAAAGGTTAGGATTTTTTTCGTTCCTTTAAGAAGGTTGTAAGAAACAATGTCCCCATCAGAAGGCCAATAGAGGCAAAAGCGAGTTTTGCACCCTCAAACAGCTCTGGCTGTTTGAGTGATATAAAAAAGAAATAAACCACGATAAGGGTGAAGGCGATCATGCAGGCCACTAAAACCAAATTTAATATAACTGTCAGGAGATCTGACATGTATCTCTTGTAGAAATAATAATCCTTTTGGCTTTCTTTGTAATTCCTTCGTGATCGAAGTAAATCGCAATCCCGAATGGATTCGATGCCCTCATAAATCGAATACCCTAACAGGGCAATGAAGATGAAAAGTCCGAAAACAGCAAGGACAGATCTCACAAGTGACACATAGACCATGCCAAAGACCAATACCACAAGCACAACTAAACCAATCAATACGCCCTTATTCTCGCCAAGCAACTTCATAAAATTTTTCATTTTTCTCTTTTCTCCCTTTCGGAATTTTTTGTTTTTATAGCCTAAGCTACATACAATCCTTAAATATTATTAAGAACTCTATGTAGCATAGGAACCAAAAAAACAATATGGAGAAAAACGACCTTTGTCTTTTTAAAGAGCAATAGATACCGGTTAAGGATATCTGCTACATTATACCACACTATGGGTCCTTGTGTCATCTAAAATACGATGACAAACAAAAAGAAAAAATAAAGCAAATAGTAAAAAATCATGAGAGCTATATTTTAAAATGGGGATAGTAGGACTCCAGGGTGTTGAAAACAAATGGAGTCCTACTACATAGACAAAGGTTACGGTTTTTTTCTTTTTAAGCAAATGATCAAGAGTATCCATATTGAGAGTGCACCTAGTGGGCTTAAAATAATTTTTGTAATACCAAATTGCCCTGACTGGCTTAGACTATCAAAAAGGAGATAAGCCAAGTATCCAAGAAGGGCAACCAGTGCACAAGTCACCAACGCATAGAGGGTCATCATAGCAAGGTCAAGAACGGAGCCTATATCCCCAAGCATTGTATAGAAATACTCAACAACCGGCCACATTAAATACCCGTACAGGAACACAAGAAGAAAGAACCCTATATATGCGAAGAAGGACATGACAATTGGGAGGAATACTATCCCTAAAACCAATCCTGTCAAAACGAAAATGGATATTACTTCCACCTTTCGCTTACAAAGAAACTGTCCAATCAACTTCAAAAAGTTTCTCATTTTCTCCTCTTTCATTTCCTAAAATCCGAAATATATAACGTTTTGCCAAAGGGTCTTAAAATGCTCACTTAGAAAAATCCAATAAAGGTAATAAACCAAAGACCCAAGACAAAAGATGGTGACCAAAATGTAACCAATGAACCTTAATGTGTCCTCAAAGTAATTCCTGAAATAGGAATAGCTCTTCGAGTTCTTAAGGTAGCGCTCCTTCGAATCAGAGAACTCCATCTCGTGAAAGGAAGTAAATTCCAGGCAGGAAACAGTCATCCACACAAGTCCCACAAAGATAGAAAACAAAAGAGCAACCGCGAGGATAATTCTAAAGATAGGAAGGAAAATTGCACCAGCAATCAGACCTCCCAAAATAACAATCGCCAACAAGCAACCCAAACCCTCTTTCAAATACTCAATTAACAGCTTCAAAAAGTTTTTCATCATTACCTTCTTTCTTTAATATATATTCCTAAAGTTGGGAGGATAAGGCACTAAGGAAACTTGTCCAAAAGTCCTTATTTAGAAGAATAAAGCGAGAGAAAACAACTAAAACACCAACCAAAAAAATCAAACCAAGAATATTGATAATCAAGTTTTTTATCTCCTGGAGGTATATCTTGCGATAAAAATCATTTTCTGGATCTTCAAGATACCACCTTTTGTAAACAGATATATCGTTGGACAGAATCATACCAATATAGGAGTGAATCATACTTACAAATCCACCAAATCCAACACCCAAAACAAAGACTCCCAGAAGGATTCTCGCTATTGGCACAAAAATTGCAGCGAAAACAAAACTCAAAAAAGCAAGGATTATCAGTAAAGTCCATTTATACTCTCCTAACAACTTCCAAAAGTTTTTCATTTTTATCCTTTCTCCCTTGCGGAAACATTGAGAAAAACAACCTTCGTCTTTTTAAAGAGCAACAGATACCTAATTAAGGATATCTAGGCACATTATACTATTCTATGGGCTTGTTCGCAATCTGCACATATACACCCCTTTGAAAAATTACCTATAATATCCTATTATATTTTCATACTATGCCCCGCAAAAAGAAAAAGGAACAGATAACAATAAAAAGCAGCGAAAGCAAAATCCTTTTTGGAACAGTGCTTTTTGTTGCTGGGATTGTTGTCATGGTCTCACCGTTTCTTCTAACTCAATCAAGTCTCTTCAAAACAATTTCACAGTTCTTTGGATACTCAGCTATCCCCTGGGGAATATCTTTACTTTACGGTTCACTTTTCTTACTTTTCAAGTCTAGGAAATTTATCTCTTCAAGACAGTTCGTGGGGATTTTCCTTTTTTCTATCTGCATATCAACACTGCTTTCTTTCTGGCAACAGCCAGAGCAACTAGCAAATCCCGAAGCCCTAAGTAGCTCAGGTGGAGAAGTTGGAAAGTTTCTTCATATATCTTTAAATGGTGTCTTTGGCTCAGCCATAGAGATATTCATCATCTTAATCTTTTTGATTCTTGCATTTTCGTTGATTACAGGAACAACTCTTGAACAAATCAGAGACTTTGTTGAGGATTCTATCCCAGAACCTGGTCAAAACAAATCTAAAAAGAGCTCTTGGCTGCTTTCGGTACTTAACAAATTCATCGGTACAAAGGAGGGGGATGATATTAAGATTCAAACTGAAAGTGAGTCCATGGACGAGGATCAAACAGAGCCATACATCGAGTCCTCACCGATTGAAACGGAAAGAAAGCTTGAGGAGATACTCCACAGGGATGATTATCTCCACACTTCACACAATGTAGCTCCAAATGTAAAAGTCTCAGAAGGAGAACCAAACGAAGATGAGCCTCAGGCGCCCAAATATACTGACTGGATTTTCCCAAACATTGATATACTGCAAGAGAAGGAGGTTCAAAAACAAGATGAGAAGCTTTACAAAGAGAAAGCACTTGTCATTCAACGAACTCTTATGAATTTCGGAATTCAATCGAGAGTGGTAGCAATTGCCGTAGGTCCAACCGTATTAAGATTCTCACTTAGTATTAGTACAGGAATCAAAGTGTCCAAAGTGAAGAATTTAAGCAATGACCTTGCACTTGCCTTAGCCTCTCAAACAGCTTCTATTAGAATCGAAGCTCCCATCCCTGGAACCTCCTTTATTGGTGTTGAAATACCAAATCCAACTCCAAACTTTGTATACACCAAGGATATGATAAAAAAACTTCGACAAGAAACAGACAAGTATGAATTACCCCTTATTCTTGGAAAAGATATAACTGGGAAAACAACAATCAAGGATCTAGGGAAAATACCTCACCTCCTAGTAGCTGGAGCTACAGGAACGGGGAAATCTGTTGCAATAAACTCCCTTCTTGCCGGATTACTGATGACTAAAACTCCAGATGAAGTTAAATTCATAATGGTTGATCCCAAAATGGGTGTAGAGATGGGTATGTATAACGGGATTCCACATCTTTTGACACCAGTAATAACCGATGTCACTTTAGTTACAAACGCTCTTGAGTGGGTTAGCGGAGAAATGATGAGAAGATACACACAACTTAAACAAACCCATACAAAGAAACTCTCAGAATATAATGCGAAAATGGGCTTTGCCGCGATGCCCTACATCGTTGTTGTAATTGATGAAATGGCTGATCTTATGCTTAGAACTGGCATGGAGGTTGAAACAAAAATACAAACCCTTGCCCAAATGGGAAGAGCCGTAGGTATCCACCTTATTCTCGCCACACAAAAACCTACAGTAGATGTTATTACTGGATTAATCAAATCAAATATCCCGGGGAGGATGGCATTTGCTGTTGCGACACTAATGGATTCTCGAGTAATCTTGGATGAAGGAGGAGCAGAAACACTCCTAGGAAACGGAGATATGCTTTACAAAGATCAAACCACTCCGAAATCATTAAGGATTCAGGGGACATTTACGTCTACGGAGGACACGGAAAATATTGTCAATGCCGTCAAAAGCCAGGTTAAAGAGGAAATTGAATATTCATCAGGATTAACAAATGCCATAGAAAATGGACCGGATGAAATAACTGGTGGAAGTCACACACAGAGAGATCCCGATTTCTCAAAGGCACTAGAAATCGTAATCCTTACTCAAAGAGCTTCTGCTTCATTCTTACAAAGAAAAATGAAAATCGGTTTTAACAAAGCCGCAAGAATCATAGACGAGCTTTATGAAGCTGGAGCTATTGGCCCAGATGAAGGTTCCAAGCCAAGAAAGGTATTAGTTCATTCCGCTTCCGAGATTTTAGGAGGAGAGGATACCGATGACTTCGAATAAGTAGTAGAATTGGCCATGGTTACAGTTGGGGAAGTTTTAAAAAACAAAAGAGAGAAGTTGAAAATAAGCATTGAGACCGCCTCTTTAGATACAAAAATTCAAAAACGATTTCTTAAGTTTATTGAAAATAACGAATTTTTTCCCTTTGAATCCGAGGTTTTTCTAACAGGTTTTATAAAAATATATGCGAAATATCTTAATTTAGACGTAGAAAAAGTTCTTGCTCTCTATCGAAGAACAAATCCCATCGTTGAGGAGAAGAAAATAATTTCCCCTTTCAATAATTTAAGCTCAAAAAAAACAAGCATAACTATAACTCCAAAGGCCATTGTAATTTCTACGCTTGTTCTTTTCTCCCTCGCAATATTATTCTATTTCGGGATTCAAGTTTACAAATTTCAAAAACCCCCTGTTCTTTCCATCTCAACTCCTCAAAACAACTCAACCGTTAAAAGCTCAGAAATAAAAGTGATTGGGAATACTGAAAAAAATGTTTCCATCCAGATAAATAATATCTCCATAGAAGTGGATGAGGATGGCTCTTTCGAGAAAGAAATTTCACTCATAGAAGGAAAAAACTTAATAACCATAAAAGCGAAAAAAAATAACAACAGTATAATGGAGACCGTACAGACAATTCAGATCACCTTCGTCAGAGAGAATGAGGTTTCTGTGGAGGAAGTAGTAAACAACAAGATCAAAATAGAAATTTTTGATGCTCCTGCATGGATCAAACTGGACATAGACAATATAAATAAACTTTCGCAGGTTGTTCAACCATCAATCCAAGAGTTTGAAATTAAAAGTAATATTAAAATTGTTTCAGGAAGGATAAACAACACAAAGGTTTTCTTCAATGGCCAGCTATTAACATGGCCCAAATCTAACGAAAAAGGAGTTGCGGAAATCAATTGCACGGTCGAGGACGGGAACATTGTATGTCAATAAAGAGTTTTTTAATGGTATAATTGGGAATAATGCAGGAAGGCAATCAAATTGAAGAAATTAAAGAGAGAATTGACATAGTTCAATTAATAGAAAAATATGTTAAGTTGAAACAAACAGGAAAAAATTTCTCCGGTCTCTGTCCTTTTCACAAAGAAAAAACTCCTTCTTTCATAGTTAGTCCTGATATTCAGAGATATAAATGTTTTGGGTGTGGAAGAAGTGGAGACATTTTTAATTTTGTACAAGATATTGAAAATATTGATTTTGTTGAAGCTTTGGAGAAGCTTGCGAAGACAGCGGGTGTAGAGTTAAAAAAAAGTTCTCCAAACACAAAATTCAAAGAAATTAAAGAGGTAAATTACATTGCAACAAAATACTATTACAACCAGCTTCTAAAAAGCCCAATTGCGTTGAGCTATGTACTTAAGAGAGGAATCAACAAAGAATATATTAAAAAATTTGCGTTAGGATACGCTCCAAAGTATCCAAAATTAATTTCAGAAATTAAAAAATCTGGGAATTACAGTAAAAAGGTGTTACTTGAAAGTGGCCTATTTATTGAAAAAAATGGGATTCTAAAAGAAAAGTTTTTTGACAGGATAATGTTTCCCATACGTTCTAAGCGTGGAGATGTAATAGCTTTTACTGCGAGGCAAAATGCTGGGAATGAGTATGGTCCAAAATACATGAACTCTCCCGAGACCCCAATCTTTCATAAATCCTACAACCTTTTTGGTCAATATGAATCCCGTCAAGAAATTAGAAAACAGGATTTAGTAATTATTTGCGAAGGATCAACCGATGTTATCTCCGCACACCAAGTTGGAATAAAAAATATAGTTGCACCTCTTGGTACAAGTTTGACTTCACAACAACTTGAATCTTTAATCCCTTTAACCAAAAACATCCTTCTTTTCTTCGATAGCGACTCTGCAGGCAAGGCCGCCATTGTTAGAGGTTTTGAACTAGCTTCTAAACTCGAGATGAATCCTTTTGCAACCTCACCATCCCCTTATAAAGATATCGACGAATTAATTCAAAACGAACCAAGCAAAATTTCAGAAGTTATTAACAATAAAGTTGAAGCATTCTCCTTTATTCTCGCTGATACAATTAAAGATAGGGATTTAAACAAGCTAGAGGATGTTGATAAAATCAAAAAAACAATTCTTCCCATATTAAATTTTGTAAAAGATATTAATACAAAGTCTCTTTATATTAAAAAGCTTGAAGAAATAACTGGGATCACTTATGGAAATACTGAGGAGAAGAGTAATATGAAGCTTTCTTCTCCCACGAAAAATCAAATCAACCCATTGATAGAAAGTACCGAAACGCGATATCTTCAACTTCTTTTGTTCGCAGAGAATAGAAAAGAAGAATATTTCTTAGATGAAAAATATATTTCCGACAAAGTTCAGCAAGAGATATTTTCTTTTATTACTCTAAACAAAACATTAACCAAATCAGAGTTGTTTGAAAAAATTAATACAAATACCGAGGCACAGAAAGTTCTAGAAGATATGATTTTCAATGCAAACAAACTACCCAAGGAGAGTGAACTTGAAAATGAGTTGTTTTACCTCCAGAGACTCTTGAAGGTAAAATATTACAAACAGATTCAGAAAAACTTAGTTTCGAAAATTGCTATGAGCGATGAGATTGAAGATGAAGAAGAGAAAAGCAAAGCATTAAAACAATTACAAAAAGTAGCTAAAATTTTACAAAAACTAAAGAATGAATAACATATCCGATTACGACTTATTCAGTTATGATTACTCCCAATATTGGCAAAAAAGAAGATACGAGCATCTATCTGAAACACACCTTCTAAACAGAATATTTAGAAAGAAAAATGGAAATTGGTTTCTAGATGTTGGGGGCTCATATGGAAGGCTCACACCAACATATTACAATCATTATCAAAACCCTATCATCCTAGATTACTCTGCTAAAACTCTTAGAAATAATTATGCGGTTTTGGTTAATAAATATCCAGGAATTAACCTAATTGCTGCAAATGCTTACAAAATGCCATTTAAAAACAACACCTTCGATGGAGGCTTAATGGTTAGAGTACTTCATCATATTGAAAATCCTAAAGAATATTTTAAGGAATTAAAGAGAGTATTTAAGAATGATGGGAAGTATGTCCAAGAATTTGCAAACAAGATACACATTAAGGCAAGGATCAAGGCCGTAATTAAAAGAGACAGAGAGTTTTTTAATACAAACCCATATAAACAACCGACGCTAACGGCCTCTGAAGGAACAAAAAACAATATTGAGGGTATTTTCTTCAACTATCATCCCCAGCATATTAAAAACTTGCTGATTAATGAAAAATTTCTAATCGAAAAAAAATATGGCTGCTCATACTTTAGATCTCCGTTCTTTAAGAAGATTTTTAACGATGACACACTACTCTTTTTTGAAAAAATAATGCAAAGGCTATTCTCCTTTTCAAATTTTCCACCAAGTATTTTTTACGATACGATAATCAAAAAAAGTGAAAAAGTGAAAATTGTTGGAACAACACTTGAGGACATTCTTGCTTGTCCCGAATGTAAAGGAAACCTTAAGATTAAAGATAATTTGGCAAGATGTAATAAATGTAATTTGGACTTTAAGAAAGAACATAATGTTTGGGATTTTCGAATAGAATAATGGAACCAAAGAGATCATTAGGACAAAATTTTTTTGTGAATCAGAATCTTGCTAAAAGAATCGCTCAAGAAGTATTTAACGAATCACCAGACCTTATAGTTGAAATTGGACCGGGTCAAGGATATTTCTCAAAGATTTTTTATGAACAGAAAGCAAAACTGCTTCTCATTGAAAAGGACGATATTTTGGCAGAAGAACTTTCTTCAGTTTTTCCTAAAGAAAGTGTCATAAACAGGGATTTTCTTGATTGGAATTTTGAAGAATTATCGATTTTTCCTAAAGATAAAATTACTTTCTTCGGTTCCCTGCCATACAATGTAAGTAAAAAAATCATCGATAAGATTATTAATTCTGAATACTTCCGAAATCCCTGTTTCTTTATCATTCAAAAAGAAGTTGCAGAAAAATATACTTCAAGTTCACCAAATAACAATTACTTAGCAACAAAGACATTGCTTCTTGCAAAAACAAAAAAAATCCTTGATATCTCTCCTGATTCGTTTAGACCGAAACCCAAAGTAATGAGCTCTTTAATAGGTTTTTATCCATTAAAGAAATCTTACGGGATATTTATTGAAAACAAATCTCTTGAACAGTTCGATATATTTTTACAATCGGCTTTTAAACAACCCAGAAAAAAACTTTTAAACAACCTTAAAAGATATCGTTTCAAAGAGGAGCAAAGGGAGAAAATCATGGAACTTCTCGAGAGAAGAGCTCAACACACCTCTTTGGAAGATTTCTACTTTCTTTTCTCAAATATGCTGCCTTCTTAATATTTAATATAATGATATAATTCGTTATGTCAAAAAAAACGAAGAAGGTCTCAAAAGATGAAATCGCATCTTCAAAAGAACCCAAACAACTTGATTTAGATATTAAAGAACCTTTTAAGAATAAGCTATATAAGGCTAAAAGGAATTTTGATTTTGCAGTCTTAAGACTTGAAGTAATAAAATTTCTGAAAGACCCCTTGGTATGGTCAGTCATAATTTGTGGATTTTCTTTATCGATTTTTCAGATTAATTTAATTATGGCAAATATTGGTAAAATGCCTACTCTCGTTCCACTCCTGAAATTTTACAACTCCCCTTTGGATATTCTCTCCCCTAAAGAATTTCTATATACAATTCCTTCTCTTTGCATTTTTATCACGCTATTGACACTATTTTCGGTTTCTAGAAATTACAACAGAGAGAAATCCCTTTCAAAAATTCTTTTAATCTGCTCATCTGCTTCCACAATTCTTTTGTCAATAATTTTAATTCAATTGATTAAAACATAATGAACACCGAGGCTGG
>WPCI01134840.1_pt1 | contig 32020 bp, 25 predicted proteins | sample 5399871 | NCBI WGS metagenome assembly WPCI01 (sample SAMN12869469, study PRJNA574797) | sludge metagenome | isolation source: wastewater treatment of pH7 | place: China:Beijing | collected 2019-05-20 | reverse complement strand
CGAAGTTTTTATAATTTCAAACTAAGAATAATGATCCGCCATAATCATGCATTACTTGTGCACTAAAAAAGACCAAGGGAAAAATCCCTTGGCCTCCAATAATTCTAAGATTCTTCTTCACCAACATCATTTGACAAAGACCCTAGTTTTTTAACGAATAAAAATTAATCTTTGTCTTCAGGAAGGTGATTGTCTAAGTCTGTCCGAACGATTAATACATCACAATCGGCATTGCGAATAACATATTCAGAGACTGAACCGATGAATAAACGTTCGACGGCATTCAAGCCAGTTGCTCCAAGCATGATTAAATCGATTTGATTACTTTCAGGGATCTGATTAGCAATCATGACCTTGGGCGCGCCATACTCAATCACTTTACTGATATTTTCGACACCCGCTCGTTTAGCATCTGCTTCATAATCGGCTAGTGTTTGTTTGGCCATATCGGTCGCTTGTTCGGCCAAGACATTATCAAAAGAAGAAACTGTTTGAAATGCCCGAGTATCAATGACATGAGCGAGTAATAATTCAGCTTGATTTCGTTTTGCGACGTTTACCGCTTTTTTGAAAGCCAATTCTGCTTCATCAGAGCCATCGACTGCTACCATAATCTTATTATACTGTTGTTCCATCGTTCTCAACTCCTTTTCCTAATTTTAAATCAATTCGAAAAAAAATGGTACTATTAGCCGTTTTTAGTTTTTGATCCCATCAACAAGGCGAAGATCGCAGCAACGACTAAAAGTAGGATTAAATACATCATTGAATAGGAGCGATGATTAATCACACCAACTAAAATCGCCATGATCCCTAAGACAGTATAAATAATTCCGAATTGACGTAAAAAGCTGCGGGCTTCGTTTTGTGTTTCTTTACTGAAAAGCACAAGCAGTCCCTGAGGCTTCTTGATCAAATAATAGCTGCAGAATAACAAAATAAGTGCTAGTAAAAATAATAGAATGCGGATCATTTTCTTCCTCCTATACAATAAAAAGCAATTTGCAGTACGCAAATTGCTTTTATTCCATAAAAAATGGAAAATTCCGTCGATGCCGTTATTCACCCGATAGTATTGATCCCGCAAAATCTAGCAGGTGGGTTCCATGGTCTAAGCGTCGAACTACCAAATGAAAAGGCATGTTACCAACTTTGACACAAGACGGATCCCAAGATATCAATAAAAATGTTCGGTCAACACTGAAGTAGGCAACGCGCACATCACAGAATTTCCATCTCAATCATAGCACAGTCATTATCGAGAAGCAACGAAGGGGCTTAGATCGATAAACTTGAAATAATCCCAAACATTAATCTCTTCTATACGTATATTGTATAAAAAAGGAGACGCTTATGTCAAAAAAAATTGCTTATTTTTTGATTCATATAGTTATCATTTTATTAAACCCATTCGAAACGCAGGTAGAAGCGGATTCTTTGACCGTAACTCCGGCAATTAATCAGCAAGCAGAATACTCGTTGAACGTGGAAGGCTGGAAAACATTATTGCTGGATCTTAGTCGAGCGGGAACGGCTGATAGTTACACGATCCAACTTGATGGTGCACTCGATTTGAGTCGGACTGCTATTGGAGAGAATGTCATTTACTCCGAGCCTACGCCTGCTACCATTAACTTCGTTAGTGTCTCACCAGCGTTGACTATAAAAGGAAGCTCTTCGAAAGCGGAGTTAGTTTTACCAGATACGTGTTTCTTTGGTCAAGATCTTCATTTTGAAGACCTCGCTCTCCAAGCCCCGCGAATTTATGGTAACGGTCATCGTTTACTTTTTGAAAAAATTCAGCATAACCAAAGGACACAACTATTTGGTGGGAGCAATCAAAATTTATTTGGGGATCCGCTACTGATTTTCCAGCAGGTAATCGGGGGAAGTTGGGAAATCTACGGGGGCAATGAAACGGGGATATTAACCGGGAATCCAACGATTCAAATCAAAAATTTGGTTGGAAATATTTCACAATTGTGTGGTGGGTCTCTGAAAGGCCAAGTTGTCGGTGAGATTCGCACTGAAATCAACCATTTGAGTGGAAGCCTCGCCAGCTATTACGGCGGTGGGATCGGTACAGAAGCCGAACCTTGCGAAGTCACAGGTGGGATTACGAACCAATTAGCTTCGACTGCAGCAGATTTTACGCTAGGCAATTTTGTAGGTGGAGTCGCTTACGGTAGGTGTGGACCAATTCAGACAACTATTAACGGAGCGGGTAGTTTTTCTTCAGCAGGAATTTTAATTGGGGGCTCTCAAGTAGGAGAGATCGTAGGAGCGGACCGTGCCATTACGACGCATCTTGATACACGCCAATTTCAGCAAGGTGAGCGTAGCTTTGTCGGCGGAAATCAATATAGCGGCAGAATTATCGGGAGTATCGAAAATTCTATCTATGCTGGAGAAGTAGGAAAAGGTTCTTTTACGCGAATGGATGGCGCCGGTGGCATGGAGATTCAGAAAAAAGCTTTATCGAATTCAAATAATTTAGTACCAGAGGTCAATCTAACCGATCCGCAAAATAAGTCGCCAGAAGAAGCTTTTTACGATCAGCTAACGGCAGCGGAGCGTCTAGGCTTAGCTGAAAGCAAGACTCTTTTTTCCGTTGAGGGTAATGTAACGACCCATTTACTTGGAGGCTGTGTTAGCGGGGGTTTAGGGAATACTCAAAGTGTTCGCGGAGCGGGCTTTGCCGGAGTGATTAAGGGCAACGTTTATCTGATTTTAGGAGAAGAGGATCTGGTTTACAGTAAACGTTGGGGAACCCACGCCCAACAAATGGAAATAGATCCCAATAGCTTGCCAGAGATATCGAATTTAGGTTCAAGTTATGGTTTTAGTGCCTCAGGCGGGGGCGGTGATAGTCAATCAGCTTATGAAAACACACTTTTTATCAATGGCACAACCAACCTAATCATTTGTAAAGCTTTGCTAGGTTTTGCCTATGGAGGCAGCTTCTCTGGCACGATTATTGGGAACAGTAACACCCAGCTACATGGCGGTCAAGTGAATCGAATTTACGGTGCGGGTGGCGGATGTTATCGAATTTATGGAGATAGCCGTCTTGAAGTGACCGGTGGTAAAGTGGAAAGTATCGCAGCCGCCGGGAGCACGCAAGATCGACAAATAGCCAATGTCAGTGCTGCTATTTCTGGTGGCGAATTTTTAGGGGTTTTGGCTGGCTCAGAAGGAACGCGCTCCAATCATCTAGTGGATGGGAATGTGGAATTAGTCGTTCACGGTGGTAGTTTCAAGAAAAAAGGCACGGGTACTCAGATCATGGGCGGAATCCAAAATGAAGGAATGATTCGTGGCGAGGTCATTTTAAAACTGCTTGATTCAGTGAAACTCGCACCGGGAAGCCAAATTTCAGCTGGACGTCCGAAAAATGCGAGTTCAGCCAATAAATTAGGTGCGGTCGGTAAGCAAGTGAAGTTTGAATTGGATACAGAAAATCATTTATCCGATCTCGCGGTCATCGGTGATGGTGGAATAGAGACAAGAGACCTCTTCAGTTCAGAAATCAATTTGCGAATTAATGCCCCAAACAGTACTTTTTCTTTACTTCAAGGGATACTTAAAAATACTTATGCCGGTAAACTAAGGCATGATTTGACGTTAGATATTCAAGCCGCTGCATTGATTGAAACAATTATTGGCAGCGATGCGACAACTTTTTCTAATCGCTTAGTCGAAAATAGTACGGCAGAAGTGGACATTCATTTAGGTGCTGCAAAGAAAAAACTTTTTATTGAGGAAATCAATAATTTTACCAAAATGACGATTGAAAACAAAGTATCGGTCGCTTCAATCCGTAATGGGAATGAAGCAACGAAAGACAACTTTGACCAAGCGTATCACCAATTTGGGCAGCTTTACTTAGGAGAAAGTGCTAGATTAGCTGTAAAAGAGTTGAAAACGGGTGAGTTAGTAACAGCTGCGAAGGCTGAACTACATTCGCCAGCGGGAGCTGAAAAGATTTTTTTACGAAAACTAACGCCCGATAAAAAATTGACTTGGCGATTGCTGAAGCCTGAAGAGCAAGTAAAAATTGCGGGAACGTATTTTGCTCAGCAGATGGGCTATCCGATTATGACTTTCGCTGGCAGTGAGAGTCATTTAGCTCCAGAAAATTTTATTGGTTTTGACGAGATGGGTCGGGCATATACGGGCGATTTTAATGGAAACACAGGTTTGGCAGTAGCGGCAGCGATCATTGAGTATCAGGTAATCAGCCCAATCGGTAGCGTCAAGCATGATTTTTCTTTAAAACCTAATAATCAGCCGTTGCCGTTGGATCTTTGGGGGAAGACAGGCGAGCGCGAAGGGGAAATAATTGTCCCAGCCGAAAAGATAAATACGGCTAGTTTAAGCTTTCCTGAAACAGATACTTTTTCTTTCCAGCAAGCAGAAATAGTGACTAGTCGTTGAGAGCAAAGTATTTTTACTGAAAATAGCTGGCGGCCAACAGCAAATTATCATTACCAAGTTCGTGTACAATTCCAAGTGCCAAGGGGAGTACTTAAACTGTTGTCCGTTCCCGTATTGCTTGATTTTGGGCAACATCCGGTAGCTAAAGAAACCATTTTTTATCCGAAGATTTCTGGTAGGCTGGAGATCCAAGATAGCCGGGTAAAACCAGAACAGTGGAGTTTGAGTTTGCAAGCTCAGATGTCGGGAGCCGGGGAATTGTATTTTCAAGAGGCGGACCAAATGCGATCGTTGAAAGAACCGCAAATACTCTTTACCCAAAAAGGTTCATGGCTGACTAGCTTCGAAGATTGGGACAAGACCAAGGGAGTTTGTTTAACAATCCCCAAAGAACAGCAACAAGCCGGGGTCCATGAATTAACTTTTCATTGGATATTAACAACGAAGGTCGAATGATTTTGTTGAAAAAGAAACAAAAAAAACTTAGAATGAAGGGTGGTTATGAAAGATTTTTGGCATGATTCTCGATGAGCTAGAATCAGCTGAAGCAATCATTTGAACTAGGAGGAAAAGCATGGATAAAAAAGAAGCAGCTTTAGCAGGTTTTGCTGAAGTATTCAATAAGCGCGCTTGGCTAAACAAAGTCAAGATGGAACAGGCTCTAGCCGGTTATGCAGCCTCTGAGGTTCACTGCCTTGAGTTTATTGGTAAGAACCAAGATCCGAATGTAACAAAAATGGCAGAGGCTCTCTATATGACGCGTGGTGCTATCAGTAAATTAACTAAAAAAATGTTAAAAAAAAATTATATTGAAAGTTATCAAAAGGCAGATAACAAAAAGGAAATTTATTTTAAACTGACGGCAGAAGGTCAAAAAGTCTTTGCTATTCACGAAAAATTGCATAAAGAATTTGAAGAACGTGACCAGGAGGTTTTCGCTCCCATTACGGCGGAACAATACGATGCCTTTCTAACATTTCTGGCACGCTACAATCAGCATTTAGACCAGGAAATCAAAAAGCAAGGCTTAACGATCAAATAGTAAGAACAGCAGTCTCCTAGCGAGGCTGCTGTTTTTTCATTTTTTTAGTCAGCAATCTAGGAGTTGGGGATGTGATTCTAAAGACGAGCAAAAATCATTGGAGTTTTTTTGTTGACAAGGAAACAATTTAGTTTTATAGTTTCCTGGGAAACAAAAAGTTTTCTCGACTGCAGCGAGAAAAAGGACATGAGAAGCAGCCATTATTAATACAATAAGGCGTCGTGCTGTTTCTGAGAAACTAATCCCAATAAACTTATGTAAGGAGTTTTCATTATGACTCAATCAAATAAATTATCTAAAGCAGTTTTATCTGCCGCTTGGGCGATCGCATTGGGTGCAATCGCCCCGATGCTAGATTCAACGATGGTCAATATTGCCATCGATCAATTAACTAAAGACTTTCAGACGACCCTATCAACGATTCAATGGGCGGTCACAGGCTATGTATTAGCCTTGGCAATTGCGGTGCCAATCGCTGGCTGGTTAATGAATCATTTCAACGGCAAGAAAATCTTTATTGGCGCTGTACTACTTTTCGGAGTGACTTCGGTTCTTGCCGGTATTAGTTGGAATGTTACTAGCTTCATCGCTTTTCGTTTGCTGCAAGGTTTTACTGCTGGAATTATTACTCCGTTGATGTCCACACTGTTAGTAAAGACCGCTGGCCCAGAAAATATCGGCCGTGTCATGGCAATTGTCAGTACCCCAATGATCTTTGGTCCAATTTTAGGTCCGGTTCTTGGCGGCTTCATTATTCAAGCGCTATCTTGGCGGTGGATTTTTTTCATCAACGTCTTCATTGTTTTGTTAGCAGTCCCATTAATGCAACGAACTTTACCGAATTTTGAGCCCTTTAATCCTGATAGTAAACTAGATATTTTCGGGATTCTTGATCTATCCGTTATGAGTGCCGCATTGATATACGGGATTACTAAAGCAGCTGATCATGCTACTTTCAATAATCGTGAATCATTGATTTGGACCGGCCTGGGCTTTTTGTTACTGATTAGTTACATCCTTTATGACCATCAGAAACAACATGCGACTGTTTTGCCATTAACGATTTTTTCCCATAAAAGTTTTCGAGCAGCAAGTATTGGATTATTCTTTGCCAATATTGCAATCATGGGACCGATGCTGATATTACCGTTGTTCTTTCAAAATTTCCGGCATTTTTCGGCGATGGAAGCGGCGATTGCCCTAATTCCTCAAGGTTTAGGTATGCTGATTACTCGACCATTGATTGGAAAATTGATCGATCAGTTGGGCGCAAAGTATGTAGTACTCATTAGTTTAATTATTTCGTTAATCGGTACGATTCCTTTAGTCTTTGTGACTGATCATACGAGTATGTTTTGGATCGCCTTGATTTTATTTGTACGGGGCACCAGCTTTGGTGGAATCAATCTGCCGTTGATGAGTGATGCTTATACAGGCTTGACCGATGAAGAATTACCAGATGCCGGTGTGGGGATCAACATTATTGAAAATCTAGGTTCTAGTTTTGGTTCGGCGGTGATTGCTACAGTGGTTGCGAGTGTTTTACAAGCAGGGACCAGCATTGCGAATGAATTGGCTGCGTATCAGGCTGGTTTTCTCGTTTCCGTCATAATGTTAGCTTTGGTTTTCATTCCTGGACTCTTTTTAACGAATAAAACTAAAAAACTGTAGGAACTCTATATAAAAGAGCATTCCTACAGTCGAATTGTTTGGTTGCATCTATTTTTGTTTTTTCCATTCTTCGATCCGCTGATACTGTTGAGCCAATGCTTGCTCGTATTTCCCAGTAAATTTAGGTTCATAGTAATGAGCATCCTTGATTTTATCAGGTAAGTATTGCTGATCGACCCAAGCGTTATCAAAATTATGAGGATATTGATAGCCGATGCCGCGTTCTAAATCTTTGGCCCCCTTGTAATGACTGTCGCGTAAATGGTCAGGAACTTCTCCGGCATTTCCCATGCGAATATCAGCGATTGCAGCGTCTAATGCTACATAGGCTGAATTTGATTTAGGCGAGAGGCACAGATCGACAATAGCAGCCGCTAAGGGAATTCGTGCTTCGGGAAAGCCTAATTTTTCTGCTGCTTGCACCGCTTGGACTGTTCTGGCTGCGGCGGCAGGATTGGCCAAACCGATATCTTCATAGCCCATTACCATTAGGCGTCGACAAATAATTGGCAAATCCCCCGCTTCGACTAGGCGCCCCAAATAGTGCAATGCTGCATTCACATCGCTTCCCCGTACTGATTTTTGCAAGGCAGAGATCACATCGTAATGGGCATCCCCATCTTTATCATGAGTCAATGATTTTCTCTGCACACATTCTTCAATAATTGCTAGGGTCAGATGGATCTTTCCTTCCGTATTTTGCGGGGTTGATTTTGTTGCTAGTTCTAGGCCATTTAACGCACTGCGCAGATCGCCATTTGTGGCCCGTGCTAAATGATTCAACGCTTCTTCGTCTAACTCAACGGGATACGCGCCTAATCCGCGTTCTTTATCTTCTAATGCCGACTTAACGGCTGTGATAATATCATTCTCATCTAGTGGTTTCACTTCAAAAATCTGTGTTCGACTACGAATCGCCGGATTGATGGTGATATAAGGATTTTCTGTAGTCGCGCCAATCATAATGATCCGCCCGCTTTCTAAATGAGGCAGTAGAAAATCTTGTTTCGTTTTATCTAAGCGATGGACTTCATCCAGTAATAAAATGACCGTGCCGCTCATTTTAGCTTCTTCAGCTACGATCTGCAAATCTTTTTTGGTGTCTGTGGCGGCATTCAACAGGCGAAAGGCATAATTGGTGGAGCCGGCAATCGCGCTGGCGATACTCGTTTTTCCGGTGCCGGGAGGTCCATATAAAATCATCGAAGAAAGCATTCTAGCATCTACCATACGGCGAATAATTTTTCCTGGACCGACTAAATGCTGCTGCCCAACAACTTCATCTAAGTTGCGAGGACGCATGCGATAAGCTAAAGGCTGTTGCATAAGAAACCTCCTTAAAAGTTAAAAATAAGGTATTCATGTTCGTAAAGTGCTGGAATCCATTAGGTACAATCAAAGAAAAAAGGGAAGAGAAATTTTTCCAAGTCTAAAAAAAGGATTCTCTTTAGATGATCAACAGCTTTACTAACTTGTTAAAGCAAGTGAGAAAAATGCCAAATATACGTTCCCATTGTAACATGTTTTCATTGTGTTTGCTGTGTTTTGGTGGCTAGGCATAGCGTGTGGCGAGATTATTGTGTATCATGGAGAAGGTGATAATGATGGAAGATTTGATCGACTATTTTAATACAGAAACGACTGAAAAAATCGCGCAACATCTATTAGGAATGTACTTAGAACATGAGACCTCTGCGGGAAAACTCGGTGGGTACATTGTTGACTGTGAGGCCTATTTAGGGCCGGATGACAAAGCCGCTCACAGCTACGGGATGCGGAAGACACCGCGAGTACGGGCGATGTATCAGAAACCGGGAACAATTTATTTATACACGATGCATACTCATCTGATTTTGAATATGATTACTCAGCCGGAGGGCATCCCGCAAGGCGTAATGATCCGGGGAATCGAACCAGCAGAAGGATTGGACCAAATGATTAAAAATCGGCATGGCCGAAAGAATGCAGAAATTTCTAATGGCCCAGGGAAACTAGTTGCAGCGTTAGGGATTGAGCGTGATTTATATGGTGCGTCGATTTTTTCCAGCCCCTTGCATTTAGTGCCGGAAAAACGTCGAATACCAAAGAAGATCGATGCGCTTCCACGGATTGGCATCCCTAATAAAGGAGTCTGGACCGAGCGACCGCTGCGCTATATTGTTCACGGTAATCCATACATAACAAATCAGCGTAAAAATTTGATCGATGAAGATCAGGGATGGAGGAAATAGAATGGCGAAAGAGACCATGATTACTTATTTAGACAGTTACTTGAACAAAAGAATTCCGGATTACGAATTAGCTTTAGATTGGGATACAAAAAACCGTAGTTTTGAAATTGCTTTTCGACTTTATGCTGAAAATAAAGGCCAAATTGAAATTGATGATGTTGATGGTGTCGCCTCTGAGGAAGAAATCATTGAATTTGAGGATGCGATTTTATTGGTTGATCCTGCTAAATCTACCTACGATGCGGACGATTTTTTAGCGGTCATTCCTTATGAAGGTAAAAAAGGGATGAAGAAAAATGAATTGACTGCAGTGGTCGATTATTTGAAAGATGTGATTGAAGAAGGCCAAAGCGATCTTTTGGACTTTTTAGCAGATGATAGTGAGGATGCGATTTTTGAAATGAACTGGGACGACGCGGTCTTTAAAGCAACGATCAAGCCTAGCGATAGCAATTACCTGCCTTATCCAAGTTATTAATTCTTTTTAACGTGAGTGGAAAATAATTTAAACAAGGGGAAAAATCATGAAGTGGAATGAAGTCAAAGTAACAACCGAAAGTGAAGCGGTGGAAGCTGTTTCGAATATTTTAATGGAGGCGGGGGCGTCAGGTGTCGCGATTGAAGATGCCTTGGATTTTGAAAATTATCAAGAAGATCAGTATGGCGAGCTTTTAGATAAAGCGACTTTTTTAAGATTAGCTGAAGGCGCAGTCGTCATGGCTTATTTCCCTGAAACGATCTTCCTGCCAGAAATCTTGCCTTTCATCAAAGACAGCATCGCGAAGCTGCCTGAATTTGGGTTGAATATTGGCAAAAACATTGTGGAAGTCAGTGAAGTAGAAGAAAGCGACTGGGCAACTGCTTGGAAAAAGTATTACCATCCGGTTCGTGTGACACGCTATTTGACGATTGTACCTAGCTGGGAAAAATATGAAGCCCAGCATGAAGATGAAAAGATTATTACTTTGGATCCCGGCATGGCATTTGGAACGGGGACGCATCCTACCACCAATCTGACTTTACAGGCATTGGAAACGGTGTTACGTGGTGGCGAAACGGTTTTGGATGTTGGAACAGGCTCAGGGGTACTCAGTATCGCTAGCTCGCTATATGGGGCGAAAGATATTTATGCCTATGACTTAGATGAAGTTGCCGTTCGTTCGGCGCAGGAAAATGTCGATTTAAATGCCAATACCGAAAATATTCATGTTTCTGCCAATGATTTATTGGTCGGTGTGAAGCAAGAAGCCGACGTGATCGTGGCCAATATCTTAGCGGACATCATTGTTTTGATGATCGAAGATGCATGGCGTTTATTGAAACCAGCTGGTACATTGATCGTCTCAGGTATCATTGAAGATAAGAAGGATATGGTACTGGAAGAAATGTACACGCAAGGATTCGAAGTCGATCGCATCTTCCAGCAAAAAGATTGGTTTGCTATCATTTTGAAGAAGCCAGAGGAAGACTAAGATGCAGCGCTATTTTTTAGATCAAGCTTATCAAGCAACAGTAGAAGTTAGCGGCGAAGCCCATCATCATATGTCGCGCGTGATGCGGATGTCTGCAGAGGATCAAGTTTTTCTTGTTTTTAATGATCAAACCGCGATCATAGCCCAAATTATCTCTATTGATGGCGATAAAGTTACTTTAGAAGAAGTCGAAAAAGAGAGCTTGCAACGAGAACTCCCCATTAACATCACAATCGCCAGTGGATTTCCGAAGGGTGAAAAATTGGAATTGATTGTCCAAAAGGGAACGGAACTGGGTGCATATGCATTTATCGCTTTTCCTGGAGAAAGTTCAGTTGCAAAATGGGACGCGAAAAAGCAGCAGAAGAAGCAGCAGCGTTTGAATAAAATCGCCCAAGAAGCAGCCGAACAATCTCACCGCCAAGCGTTGCCACAGGTAGAGTTTGCTTCAGAGAAAGAATTGATTGCAAGCTTTGTCGCTTACGATGCGGTTTTGATTGCTTATGAAGAATCAGCCAAGCAAGGTGAACAAGCGCAATTGGTTCAAACCTTTCAAAAACTTAATGCCGGTCAAAAGTTATTGGTCGTTTTTGGTCCAGAAGGTGGGCTAACACCAAATGAAATCGAAAAATTCCAAGCAGCCGGAGCACACCTGTGCGGATTAGGTCCGCGGATTTTACGAACGGAAACGGCCCCGTTTTATCTTTTGAGCGCAGCCAGTTTTTATTATGAGCTCTCGCGCTGATTTGATTGAAAAAGCCTGCTAGAGTTTGTATAATGAAAACAATCATTTTCAAAAAGAGGTTGAGACAAAAGCATTTAGCTTTACGAATTAAGAAAAAATTTTCAAAAAATATTTCTCTATTTTTTGTGGAATTTCGGTTTAGTTTAGAAGCAGCAGCTTTTGGTAGATTGTTTACCAAGAATAAAGGGGGAACGTCACATGGCAAAAGAAGTTGAATTGACTGGTCCTGACGTCATTAAGATGGTTAGTACGTACATGGGAAAAGAGCACGTGGCGTTTGTACAAAAAGCATACGACTTTGCCTATGAAGCACATAAGCCTCAGGTCCGCAAATCAGGCGAACCATATATTATCCATCCGATTCAAGTCGCGGGGATTTTGGCTGATCTACATATGGATCCCCATACGGTCGCAACGGGTTTTTTACATGATGTAGTAGAAGATACGCCGGTTACCTTAGAAGATTTAAAGGTTGAATTTGGCGAAGATGTGGCTTCATTAGTCGACGGCGTGACCAAGTTGGGGAAGATAAAGTATAAGTCCCACGAGGAACAGCTAGCGGAGAATCATCGTAAAATGCTGTTGGCAATGGCGCAAGATTTGCGCGTTATTATGGTCAAATTGGCTGACCGTCTGCATAATATGCGGACGCTGAAATATTTACGCGATGACAAACAACGCCGAATTGCTCGTGAAACATTAGAAATTTATGCGCCATTGGCTGATCGTCTAGGGATGAGTCGGATCAAGTGGGAGTTAGAAGATACAGCACTACGCTACTTAAATCCTAAACAGTATTACCGGATCGTTCATTTGATGCGGAGTAAACGGGAAGAGCGGGAAGGTTTTGTTGAAAAATCAGTCAATGAAATCAAAGAAGCGACGAAAGAATTAGGGATCGAAGCAGATATTTATGGTCGTCCCAAACATATTTATTCAATTTATCGCAAGATGCGGGATCAAAAGAAACAATTCGATGAGATCTACGATTTGTTAGCGATTCGTGTAATCGTGGATTCCATCAAAGACTGTTATGCTGTTTTAGGTGCGATTCATACCAAATGGAAACCAATGCCGGGGCGTTTCAAGGATTATATCGCAATGCCTAAGGCCAATATGTACCAGTCTTTGCATACGACGATTATTGGACCAAGCGGCAATCCTGTAGAAGTCCAAATTCGGACCCATGAGATGCATCAAATCGCTGAATTCGGGGTTGCAGCTCACTGGGCTTATAAAGAAGGTAAGACGGAAAAGACCGAGGCAACACAGGATAATAAGCAGTTGGACTGGTTCCGCGAAATCATCGAGCTACAAGATGAGAGCTATGATGCATCTGAGTTTATGGAAAGCGTCAAAGGCGACATTTTCAGTGACAAGGTCTATGTTTTTACACCCAAGGGGGATGTAACAGAATTACCTAAAGGATCAGGCCCGTTAGATTTTGCTTACAGCATTCATACGGATATTGGGAATAAAACGACTGGTGCAAAAGTCAACGGCAAGATGGTGCAGTTGGATTATAAGCTGAAAAATGGTGATATCATCGAGATCATGACTTCAGCCAATTCATTTGGACCAAGTCGCGACTGGCTAAATTTAGTAAAGACCAGTAAAGCTAAAAATAAAATCAAACGCTTTTTCAAAACGCAAGACCGGGAAGAAAATGTCGCAAAAGGTCATGATGCAGTCGTTAAGTGTATCAATGATTTAGGTTTTGTACCAAAAGAGATGCTGACGAAAGACAAACTTTCTGAAGTCTTAGACAAATTCAACTTCCATAGTGAAGAGGATCTGTATGCCGCAATCGGTTTTGGGGAGATCAGTGCGCTAACTTTTGCTAATCGGTTGACGGAAAAAGAACGTCGTGAACAACTGAAACAAAAGCAACGGGATGCGGTTGATGAAATGGTCAACAACCCGAAAGAACCGGAAAAGATCAAGGTCCGCCATGAAGGTGGAATCGTGATTCAGGGGATCGACAATCTGCTGATTCGGATCAGCCACTGTTGTAACCCTGTTCCAGGGGATAACATTGTTGGTTATATCACTAAAGGTCGCGGTATTTCAATCCACCGTGCGGATTGTCCGAATATCACCAAACAAAAGGATATCCAGCAACGTTTGATCGAAGTTGAGTGGGAAGATACTTCGAATTCGGTACAGGAATACAATGCTGATTTAGAAATTTATGGGTTCAATCGTGATGGCCTATTGAATGATGTGTTGAATATCGTTAGCGGAATGACGAAAAAATTAGTAAGCGTTGAAGCGAAACCGACTAAAGATCGGCTGGCGGTTATTAATTTGACTTTCAAGATTCAGAACTTGAATCATTTGTATTCGATCGTTGATAAGGTGAAGACCATCCCAGATGTTTACAGTGTGAAGCGGACGAAGGGATAAAATAATAATTATTTGGAGGAACTTCAATGCGAGCAGTCATTCAACGGGTTAGTCAAGCGAGTGTAACGATCGATCAAAAAATAATCGGTCAAATCGATCGCGGTTTTATGATTCTACTAGGGATTCATGAAGAAGATACACAAGCAGATGCGGATTATTTGATTCGTAAAATTCCTTTGTTACGCGTATTTGAAGACGCAGAGGGAAAAATGAACCAGTCGTTACAAGATGTCGGCGGAAGTGTTTTAAGTGTATCGCAATTTACTTTATATGCAGATACTAAAAAGGGGAATCGGCCCAGTTTTGTCAAAGCTGCCCGACCTGAAACAGCGATTCCTTTATATGAATACTTTAATGAAGGATTGAAAAAAGCCGGTTTAACAGTAGAGACTGGAGAATTTGGTGGCGACATGGATGTCGCGCTGATTAATGATGGTCCGATTACGATTATTTTTGATACTAGAGATAAATAGTATCAAAAAGCGGCTACGTCTGGAATTCCGTTTATTTGGAAAAAGAGGGTGCGACATGAATTTTGTCGTGCCTCTTTTTTTGTTTTGGGAAGATCAGCCGATGCTTCACAGCATGAAAATAAATTTATTTTTCCTGTTTTTATAAAAATGAGTTCCTTTTATTCGTTAAATAAGCGATAATCGAACCAAATAGTTAATTATTTATCAGTATAAGGAGTCGAATGTATGGAAACACGGACGGAACGAGATTCAATGGGGGCGCTTGAAGTCCCTAAGGAAGCCTGGTGGGGAGCACAAACTGAACGAAGCCGCCAAAATTTTAAAATCGGTGGCGAAAAAATGCCGCCTGAATTATTGGAAGCACTAGTCTTGGTCAAGAAAATGGCGGCAATTGCCAATCAACAGACCGGAAAATTAACCGAAGAAAAAGCACAAGCGATTCAAAAGGCGGCGGATCTTTTACTTAAAGGTGCAAACTGGGATGAATTTCCGCTGGTTGTTTGGCAGACCGGCAGTGGTACGCAAAGCAACATGAATACCAATGAGGTGATTGCTCATTTAGCAAGCCAAGAGGGGGTAACGATCCATCCCAACGATGATGTGAATATGTCACAAAGTTCTAATGATGTTTTTCCAACGGCATTACACTTAGCAGGAACGCTGGCGATTGAACAAAAATTATTGCCGGCCATCCATCAGATGATTGGAGCATTGGAAGAATTGGAAGCCGCCAATCAAAACGTGATTAAAATTGGTCGAACCCATTTGCAAGATGCGACACCGGTGACTTTTGCTCAAGAAATCAGCGGTTGGCGCTCTGCCTTGGAACATAACGAAACGATGCTACTCAATAGTTTGGCTGAGCTTCGTCAGTTGGCGATTGGTGGAACGGCAGTGGGGACTGGTTTGAATGCTTCGAAAGCTTATGAAGAAGCCTTTATCACAGCGTTGAAAGCAGAAACTGGCGTTCATTTCGTTAGTGAAAGCAATAAATTTCATGCGTTAGCCAATCGTGATGCGGCAGTTTTTGTTAGCGGTGCGTTAAAGGCTTTAGCAGCTAATTGTCTGAAGATGGCTAATGATATTCGTTGGTTAGCGAGTGGCCCCCGTAGTGGCTTAGGTGAAATTACCTTGCCTGCCAATGAACCAGGTAGCTCGATTATGCCGGGAAAAGTTAATCCAACACAATGTGAAGCCTTAGCGATGGTGGCAGTCCAAGTGATGGGCAATGATGCAGCAATCGGGATTGCAGCTTCGCAAGGAAATTTTGAATTGAATGTCTATCTACCGTTGATCGCATTTGATTTATTGCAAAGTATTCGTTTGCTGACGGATGCGCTTGATTCGTTTCGTGAGAAATGTTTGCAGGGGCTAGTGGTCAATGAAGATCGGATGGCTGAATTGTTGGAACAGTCGCTGATGTTAGTAACGGCGTTGAATCCACATATCGGTTATGATAAAGGAGCCGCGATCGCTAAAAAAGCTTTTAGTGAGGGTTCGACTTTGAAGGAAGCTGCCTTGGCCTTGGACTATGTAACGGAAGAAGAATATGAAGCCTGGGTCAGACCAGAGAAAATGATTGGAGAAAACTAGGATGACAATTTATGAAGAAGCTTTAGCCGCCCATAAAAAATGGCGGGGGAAAATCGAAGTAACCAGCAAAGCCAAAGTGGAAAATAAAGAAGATTTAGCTTTGGCTTATACACCTGGAGTCGCGGAACCTTGCCTTAAGATTGCGGAAGATAAAAATAAAGCCTATGAATACACGTGGAAAGGCAATAGTGTTGCCGTGGTGACGGATGGTACGGCAGTCTTAGGGTTAGGTGATATTGGACCAGAAGCTGCGTTACCAGTGATGGAAGGCAAAGCACTTTTATTCAAAGAATTTGCGAATATTGATGCCGTGCCGATCTGTTTGGATACAAAAGATCCGCAAGAAATTATTCAGATTGTTAAAGCAATTGCTCCGACATTTGGCGGGATCAACCTAGAAGACATCAGCGCTCCTCGCTGCGTGGAAATCGAACGGGCCTTGATTGAAGCGTTAGATATTCCCGTTTTCCATGATGATCAGCATGGGACGGCGATCGTCGTGACGGCTGCTTTGATCAATGCACTAAAATTAGTAAAAAAAGAACCGCAAGATTTGAAAGTCGTGATCTCAGGAACCGGCGCTGCCGGTAGTGCGATTATCCATATGCTGGTCGATCTGGGAGTGAAGCAAATCATCGCCTTTAACAAAGATGGGGCATTAAATGAACAGTTGACCAATGCGACATTTGTAGAAAAAGAAATTATCGAACTGATTGAACCAAAAGATTTTTCTGGTACGATGGCTGAAGCATTCATCGGAGCCGATGTGTTTATTGGGGTATCCGCACCTAATCTAGTGACCAAAGAAATGGTTGCTTCCATGAATGATGGCAATATCGTCTTCCCGATGGCTAATCCGGAACCAGAGATTACTTATGCCGAAGCACTAGCAGGCGGAGCGACTGTCGTGGGCACGGGACGTTCAGATTTTCCTAACCAAATTAATAACGTGTTGGCTTTTCCAGGATTATTCCGCGGAGCATTTGTGGCCGAAGCGAAAAAAATTACTCCGAAGATGAAATTGGCTTGTGCCCATGCGATTGCCGATTCGATTCCTTACTCGGAGTTGACTTCTGACTACATCATTCCATCAGCTTTTGAGCAAAATGTGGTGGATTCGATCACGGAAAAAGTTGCCGAAGCCGCTCGTCAAGATGGCGTGACGCGTTAAATTAAAGAACGTTCATTTAAACGAAAAATCTGACACATAAAAATTGGGAAGTAGGTCGGGAGATAGTTATCAGGCTTGTCCTAGCCGTGCTGCATTTTTAGAGAGAGGGGAGTAGAAACGATGAGCAGAGTCTTCAAAATGAGTTTTGCTTCAATTTATCCGCTGTATCTGCAAAAAGTAGAGAAAAAGGACCGGACTAAAGAAGAACTGGATCAAGTGCTTTGTTGGCTGACAGGCTATGATCTAGCTGCGCTTCAAAAGCAAATTGATGATGGGGTTGATTTAGAAACCTTTTTTGCGGAAGCTACACAGTTTAATCCAAAGGCTACCTTGATCAAAGGGGTCATCTGTGGTTATCGAGTAGAAGAGATTGAAGATCCTTTGATGCAGAAAATTCGTTACATGGATAAATTAGTTGATGAGTTAGCCAAAGGTAAAAAAATGGAAAAAATTTTACGAAAATAGTAAAGACAGCGGGTCTGATGGATTCGCTGTTTCTTTATATCATTGTTAATAGTTAGTATGTTAACCACCATTACTTATGTTAGAATATCTTGTTAATAATATTTATTATTGTTAAAATATAACTGGTATTATTTTGACTGAAATCGGGGGAATGAAGATGAAAAAGTTAGTAGTGGGGTGCCTTTTGGTAAGCGTTTTAGTATTAGGGGCGTGTCAAAAATCAGCGACGAAGACAACAGTAGCATCAACCGGAGAAGTTAGCTCAACAGTAGCAAGTACTAGCAGTACTAGTGAAGAAAAGAAGAGTACGCTTAGCAGCAGTTCAGCAACAGAAAGTATTAGTAGCGCAACGTTCGAAAGTGCTGTCAGTAGCAGTTCCGAATTGCCAGCCAGCACGATCGCGAGTAGTCAACCGGACAACTTAGCGCTCGCTCAACAGCAACTGGTAGGAAAGAGTTTTTCATTAGCACCCGTGTTATTTGATGGTCAAGCTGTCAATCAAGCGATGGACGAAAACAAAGCTCCGCAAAATTTAGTTCATGATGGAGGGGCGTACATCTCTTTTACATCTGATTCAACAGCCTTTGTTGAACTTGCAGGGAGTTACCGACCTAATTATGAGGATGAGTACACAATGACAAACGAGACGATTACTGTGGCGAACCAGACGATTCCTTATTCTATTACTAATGGCGTTCTTACGTTTGATTCTTGGACCACAGAGTTAGATGGTCATACGATTACTTGGGCATTTGAGTAGACGCAAAATTTTTATTAAAGATACTTCTGCCTCATTTTTTTTAGAAAATGGGGCAGAAGTTTTTTTACAACTGGCTAAAGTGCTGGATGTCATTATAGAAAACCTATCACTAGAAATCGTGAAGCGAAAAGTTTACAAGCAAATTGAAAAAAACAGTTCAGTTGCAAAATATTCGTGAATTTTCGCAAATTTGGCGGTCAGTGCTAGCAAAAACTAGCAGAAAGCATTCAGTGACAGAGCTGGTTTTTGGTGGACTGTAAAAGCTAAAAATGTCTTTTGATTCAGGGAGATTTTCCCGAAAACGGGAGTTGTTTTGTGGTATACTACGAGAGAATCTATTTTTAAAGGAGGAGCCTCATGGCAGAGAAAGAAACATTTTATATTACGACGCCAATTTATTATCCAAGTGGCAAACTGCACATTGGGAATTCTTATACAACGATTGCCTGTGACGCGATTGCTCGCTACAAACGCTTGATGGGTTTTGATGTGTTCTATTTGACGGGAGTTGATGAACACGGCCAAAAAATTGAGAAAAAAGCCGATGAGCTTGGCGTAGAACCCCAAGAATATGTCGATAAGATGGCAGCAGATATCAAAAAATTATGGAAGACACTGGATATCAGCTATGATAAATTTATTCGGACAACGGACGATTATCATCAAGCGGCGGTCAAAAAGATTTTTGATCAGTTGTTAGAACAAGGCGATATCTATTTAGGTGAATACGAAGGTTGGTATTCTGTTTCTGACGAAGAATATTTCACTGAAACACAGTTAGCCGAAGTGTATCATGATGAAGAGGGCAATGTGATCGGCGGAAAAGCGCCAAGCGGTCATGAAGTCGAATTAGTACGTGAAGAATCTTATTTCTTCCGGATGAGTAAATATGCGGATCGTTTATTGGACTATTATGAAACTCACCCTAATTTTATTCAGCCAGAGTCTCGTAAAAATGAAATGATCAATAACTTTATCAAACCTGGTTTGGAAGATTTGGCTGTTTCACGGACAACCTTCAAATGGGGAATCCCGGTCAATGCCAATCCTGAACATGTGGTCTATGTTTGGATCGATGCGTTATCAAACTATATCACAGCTTTAGGCTATGGTTCGGATGATGACAGCTTGTTCAAAAAATATTGGCCAGCTGATGTGCATATGGTGGGTAAAGAAATCGTGCGTTTCCATACGATTTATTGGCCAATCATGTTGATGGCGCTAGACTTGCCACTACCGAAAAAAATCTACGGTCATGGCTGGTTGCTGATGAAAGACGGTAAAATGTCGAAATCAAAAGGCAATGTCGTGTATCCTGAAATGCTAGTTGAGCGTTACGGCTTAGATGCGTTACGTTATTATTTATTGCGGGCTGTGCCGTTTGGTTCAGATGGTGTCTTCACACCGGAAGATTTTGTGGCACGAGTGAATTACGATTTGGCTAATGACTTAGGAAATTTACTGAACCGTACAATTGCTATGATCAATAAATATTGTGATGGCGTTGTTCCTGCGTATAAATCATTAGTTACCGATTTTGATAGTGAACTATCGACTACGGCGGCAAATGTAGTGAGTCGCTACCGTGAAGCAATGGATAAAATGGAATTCAACAATGCTTTAGCAGAAGTTTGGACTCTGGTTTCGCGGGCGAATAAATATATCGACGAAACAGAACCTTGGGTTTTAGCGAAAGATGAAGAACGTCAAGCAGAACTAGACAGCGTGATGGTTCATTTAGCAGAAAGTTTACGAATCGTAGCAATTCTTTTACAGCCAATCATGACTCAAACACCAAAACGGATTTTTGAGCAATTAGGCTTAAATGAGGACATGATGGATCTAGCGACGATTCACTTTGGGGAGTTCCCAGAAAATACTAAAGTGACACCGAAAGGCACCCCAATCTTCCCACGTTTAGATCTGGACGAGGAAGTTGCTTATATCAAAGGTAAGATGTTTGAAGGTGCGCAACCGGAAGAAGAAAAAATCAAATGGGATCCCGAAGAAACAGAATTAGTTTCAGTCAAGGATAAAGAAATCAAATTTGACGTCTTTGATAAAGTTGAATTAAAAGTCGCTGAAGTCATGGAATGTAAGAAAGTCGAAGGTGCGGATAAATTATTGCAATTCCGTTTGGATGCCGGTGATAAGCAAGACCGCCAAATTTTGTCTGGAATCGCTCAATTTTATCCAGATCCAACCAGTTTAGTGGGCAAGAAATTAATCATTGTGGCTAACTTGAAACCACGCAAGATGCGGGGGGAAATCAGCCAAGGGATGATTCTTTCAGCCGAAGCACCAGATGGGACACTGAAAGTCGTTGAAGCACCCAAAGATATGCCAAATGGCGCGATCGTGGGATAATATAAAAAAAGGCGCTTGAGTCTGACTAGACTTGAGCGTTTTTTGCTGGCTATCATTTTTTGCAAATCTCTGGCGTATCGAAATAGAGCGGCAAGTTAAGATTTCACTAACTCTGTCTTTTAATTACGTTCTTTCCGTTTTATTATGCTATAGTAACAATACACGAAAGATATTTTTATGCGACAATTTAACTCATTTTGATGAAATTTAATCAAACTGGCGTAACTATAGGGTTACAAGGATGTATTAGAAGGATTTGGGAATACATCGTTTAAACGAGAAATAGTTAATTTTTAGTAATAGTCAACATCCGCAACTTTAGAATAATAAATATTGATTAGTTAGATAGCCTGCTCATATTTGAGCGGGCTATCGTTCATTTTAAGAGTAAATGCTATTTAGAAAAAGCTCAGAGAATAAAACTTTTTTTGTAAAACTCATTGACAGCGCTTTCTCGATTTGTTAAGCTGAATTTAAATTAAATAGACCAAATGATGGATAGTGATTGTTTCAATACAAGCTAAACCTGATGATGTGTACGACGTTGTTTGTTGTACCCTCATTGGGTTTTTTTGTTGCCATAAGGCAGGAGGTGGATTTATAAAAAAACGTATTTGCGTTTGACAACGGTTACAAAAGTATCTATCATTTTAATTGAAGAAACTTATTGACAGTGATTTTTGCTAGCGAATTCACTGAATGGAGGATCGCTAAATGCAGATTCAAAAAATTTTGAATAACAATGTAGTTATTACGACAGATGAAAAAAATAACGAAATCGTCGTAATGGGGCGAGGTCTGGCCTTTCAAAAAAAAGTCGGGGATGAGATAGCTGAAACAGCAATTGATAAGTCTTATCACCTTGCGAACAACGATTTATTTCACAAGTTTCAAGAGTTGCTTGAAGATATGCCAATTAGTTATGTAGAGATTGCCAATGACATTATCGATGAAGCAAAAGTGACGTTGAAAAATCCATTGAATGATTCGCTGTATATCTCAATCACAGATCATTTATATGCCGCAATTCAACGAGTTCAAGAAGGGGTCCGTGTTCGCAACTTATTATTATGGGATGTCAAACGCTTGTTTCCTGATGAATTTTCAGTTGGTTTAGATGCAGTAAAACGGATCAAAGAAAAATTTAAAATTGATTTAGGCGAAGATGAAGCGGGAAATATCGCTTTACATTTAGTGAATGCACAAACGGAAAGTGATAATGAAGATGCGTATTTGATGGCGGAATTGATGCAGGAGATTATTCAAATTACCAGCTATTATTTTAAAGTTCAATTAGATGAAGAATCGGTCTACTTCTATCGCTTTACGACACATTTGCGCTTCTTTGCTTCGCGAATTATGAATCATCGTCAATTAACAGATGAAACGGATGATGAGTTACTCGTCATCATCCAAAAAAAATATCAAAATGCTTATCAATGTGTAGAACGGATCGCCGAATTTATTCTAAAAAAATACCATTATGAAATGTCAAATGACGAGAAATTATACTTAACAATCCATATCGCAAGATTGGTTCAAAAAGTAAAGCAATAAAAAGAGAAGACCGTTTAGCGCTGAATGGTTGACGCACTTTTCTAGCAAAAAGAATGTTATACAAATTAGGAGGAAACATCAGTGGGAAAATATCATGATTTAGCAGAGAAGATTGTCGCAAATGTTGGCGGGAAAGAAAATATCAGAAGCTTGACCCATTGTATTACGCGCTTACGCTTTAAACTGAAAGATGAATCAAAAGCCAATGAAGAGGCCTTAAAAAAGATGGATGGTGTAGTAACCATCATGAAAAGTGGTGGACAGTTCCAAGTAGTCATCGGCAATCACGTACCCCTTGTCTATGCAGATGTCTTAGAAGTTGCAGGGATTACAGGAGAGGCCAGTGACGAGGAAGAAGGAGAAAAAGGCAATCTATTCAATCGCCTGATTGACGTGATTTCTAGCTGTTTCCAACCATTCTTAGGGGCGTTAGCGGCTTGTGGAATGTTGAAGGGGTTCAATGCATTATTCTTGTATTTTCAATTATACCAAGCAGGCAGTGGGACGGATCTATTCTTAACGGCTGCCGGTGATTGTATCTTTTACTTCATGCCGATCGTCATCGGTTTGACAGCTGCCCGTAAATTTAAAGTCAGTGAGTTTACGGGGCTCGCAATTGGAGCAGCCTTGGTTTATCCAACGATTCAAGCAACGGCATTGGGTGCAGGCAAACCAATTATGACCCTTTTTGCACACACGATTTTGGAAAGTCCAGTATTCATTCGGGTCTTCGGATTACCAATCATTGCTAATAATTATACGAGCAGTGTTGTTCCGATTATCTTGGTTATCTGGTTTGCTAGTCATGTTCAAAAATTGGCTAAAAAAATCATTCCTGAATTAGTTCAAACCTTCTTAGTACCATTGTTTACGATTTTGATCTCTGTCTTTTTTGGTTTCTTGATTATTGGTCCAGTGATTACTTTCTTAACCAATATTCTAGGCAGTGGCTTTACTGCTTTATATGAATTCTCACCAGTCTTGATGAGTGTAGTAGTTGGTTTCTTCTGGCAAGCGTTAGTGATCTTCGGTCTGCATTGGAGCTTGATTCCATTAGCGATGATCAACTTATCGACTTTAGGTTTCGACACGATTTTAGCGGCATCATTCGCAGCAAGTTTTGCACAAACCGCCGTAGTCCTTGCAATGTTCTTTAAACTAAAAGACAAAAAATTAAAAGAATTATGTATCCCAGCCGTTATTTCAGGAATCTTTGGGGTAACAGAGCCTGCAATCTATGGGCTATCACTGCCGAAGAAAAAACCATTCTTTATTTCTATGATTGGTGGAGCAATCGGTGGTTTAATCACAGGGATGTTTGGAGCTCGGAGCTTTATTATGGGTGGTTTAGGCGTCTTTGGTTTTGTTAATCACATCGATACAGCTAATAATGATATCAGCAGTATGGTAACTCAGTTTATCGCCGTCGCTGTAGCAATGGTCTTCAGTTTTGTTGTGACGATGGTCTTCTGGAAAGATGAAGAACCCGTTGAAGTCACAGAAGGACAAAAAGCGATGGAAGTTCGCAAAGAAATCGTGACGGCACCTGTTACAGGTCAAATGATGCCATTATCAACAGCTAAAGATCAAGCATTTGCTCAAGGGGCTTTAGGTAAAGGGGTTGTGATCCATCCAACCGTGGGTGAGGTAGTCGCACCTTTTGATGGAACGGTTATGACGATTTTCCCAACCAAGCACGCAATCGGCTTAGTCTCAGATAAAGGTTTAGAGTTATTGATCCACATCGGGCTAGATACGGTTCAATTAAATGGAAAATATTTCGAGTCCTACGTTGAACAAGGAGCGAAAGTAAAACGCGGCGACAAATTGGTGAGCTTTGATATCGAAGCCATTGAAGCGGCAGGCTATAGTGTCGAAACGCCCGTAATTGTAACCAATTCAGCTGATTATCTAGATATTATTGAGTCTGATCAAAAAGAAGACATCGGCAATCAGGACGAATTATTGACAGTCTTAGTTTAATAAATTAAAAAATGGAATGTGCCGCTTTTGGCACACTCCATTTTTATGGCTTAATTTGGTCGAAAAGACTCGGTAAAACGAATCATCGATTCCGGTGATTCAGCCATAATGGCAGAGCTAGTCTTGCGCTTATCTGCCAATTCACCAATCTCGATGAGGTGATTGAGATTTTTTTGATAATCTTCTGCAAAGACACTGGCGTACAATACATCTAGTAAATAGCAGATCGAAGAATTAATCGTAAAGTTGGCGATCTTTGAATACAAGCGTTCGCGAGTGGTGATTCGTAAAACCGTTTGGCTCATGGAAGCTAGCGTATTATCGCCGATACTCGTCAGGGCGATGATGGGTGTTTTTTGTTTTTGTAAGATTTTAGCAATGTGCAAAATAAAATTATTCTCACCAGTATAGGAAATCAAGATCGCACAAGTATCTGATCGACTATTGAAGGCCTCATAGGCATCCTCGCCTAAGGTTTGACTAGTGACGACATCTTTTTGGATACGTCGCATTTTCAAAGCGAAGTCTTGTGAAATCAATAGATTGGCATTACTGCCAAAGATTTTGATTTGTTGCGCATTCAGCAGTAGTTGCTTCGCCTTTTGTAAAGCGTCATGATTTAACAAACTTAAGGTATCATCAATGGTGGTGCGTTCTAAAGTCGCGATTTTATTTGCAATCGTCATCAAACCATCTGTCGCTTGGAAGGGTAGATTAGCGTCAACATCTTCAAAATAGGTTTGTAGATAAGTCTGTTCTGCCAAAAATTCTGTACGTAGTTCTAACCAGCCTTGATAACCGAGCTTTTTAGCGACACGGATCAATGTTGATGGATGAACAAAATTAACCGCGGCAATTTCTTTGATGGTCAGAGATTCGATCGCGGTGCCTTGGTCTAAAATATAAGCGACTAAAGTCGCCTCAGCGTTCGAAAAATCTGTCTGTTTCATTTTTTCGGTTAACAGCATTTAAGAACCTCCTAGTCATTTACGTTTATTATAAAATATTCGTAAACATTTTTGTGGTGGATTAAAGAAAAAAGCGAAAAAAAGAACTGACATTTACAAAATAAAGCGTTTTCTTAAACGGGTTTGTAAATATGCATGGAATCGTTTGTAAATGGATTGTATTGAAGTTTTACGTAATGGATAATTAAAATGTAAATAAAACAGAAGGAGTCGATTGCATGACAGCAGGCGTAAAAATTGCCACGATTGGTGGAGGAAGCAGTTATACCCCCGAATTAATGGAGGGGTTTATCAAACGATTCGATGAATTACCCATTCGAGAAATTTGGTTAGTCGATATTGAAGCAGGTCGGGAAAAATTAGAGATCGTTGGTGCGATGGCTCAACGGATGTGGGATGCTTCTCCTTATGATGTAAAAGTTCATATGACTTTAGATCGTGAAGCAGCGCTAAAAGATGCCGATTTTGTAACAACACAATTTCGTGTAGGTTTATTAGAAGCTCGGATCAAAGATGAACGAATTCCTGCTTATTACGGCATGCTGGGGCAAGAGACCAACGGGGCTGGCGGAATGTTTAAAGCTTTTCGGACTGTTCCGATCATTTTAGAAATCGTGGAAGATATGAAACGTTTATGTCCAGACGCGTGGCTGATCAACTTTGCCAATCCTAGTGGCATGGTGACAGAAGCAGTCGTTCGTTACGGTAAATGGGACAAAGTGATTGGTTTATGCAACGTTCCAGTCATGGCACAAATGATCGAACCGGAATTATTAGGCAAACAGCCAGATGAGTTGATTTATAAATTTGCGGGCTTGAATCATTTCCACTGGCATAAAGTGGCGGATCTTCACGGCAAAGATGTGACGATGGCTATCATTGAGAAAATGTATTCAGGTGACGAAACTGGGATGCCGAAAAATATTCATGATATTCCTTTTCCAAGAGAGATTTTGGAACAAATGCAAATGATCCCTTGCGGTTACCATCATTATTATTATCAAGAAGAAGAAACGCTCGCGCATGCGTTGGAAGAATACCGTACGATTGGAACGCGTGCACAGCAAGTGAAACAAACAGAAACAGAATTGTTTGAATTATACAAAGATCCAAACTTAGATTACAAACCAGAACAATTAGGTCAGCGTGGTGGGGCGTATTATTCTGATGCAGCTTGCGAATCGATCGCTTCAATTTATGCTAACAAGAATACCCAATTAGTAGTCTCTACAAAAAATGATGGGGCAGTACCAGATCTGCCAGCAGATTGCGTTGTTGAAGTTTCTGCTTATATCGGTGGACAAGGTGCTCGTAACGTGGCTTTTGGTGAATTACCGACAGCAGAACGTGGTTGGCTGCAAGCCATGAAGGCGATGGAATTGTTAACGATCGAAGCCGCAGTCACTGGGGATTACAACACAGCATTACAAGCCTTTACCAACAATCCATTGGTTCGTTCAGGAAAAACAGCTCAACGGATCATGGATGAATTATTTGTCGCACATAAAGCTTATTTGCCAAACTTCAAAGAAACCATCGAACGTTTAGAAAAAGATGGCGTTGAAGTCCAGGATGAAGTGGCACGTGAATTAGATTTAGTAAAAATATAGAAAGTAGGGAATAATAGATGGGATTTAGAAAAGACTTTTTATGGGGCGGCGCAACTGCGGCTAATCAATGTGAAGGTGGGTATAACGAAGGGGGACGCGGCTTAGCGAATGTGGATCTTGCCCCGGTTGGCGAAGATCGTTTTGCAGTCATTGCCGGTAAAAAGAAAATGTTCGATTTTGATGATGAGTATTTTTATCCAGCAAAAGAGGCCATCGACATGTATCATCATTGGAAAGAAGATATCGCACTATTTGCTGAAATGGGCTTTAAAACCTACCGTTTGTCATTAGCGTGGAGCCGTATCTTCCCTAAAGGTGATGAAAAGGAACCAAATGAAGCCGGCTTGAAATTTTACGAAGACATCTTTAAAGAATGTAAAAAATACGGGATTGAGCCCTTAGTTACGATCACTCACTTTGATTGTCCAATGCATTTAGTTGAAAAATATGGTGCATGGCGCAGTCGCGAATTAGTTGGTTTCTATGAAAATCTATGTAAAGTAATCTTCAATCGTTATAAAGGCTTAGTCAAATACTGGTTGACTTTCAATGAGATCAACATGATCTTACATGCACCATTTATGGGTGCTGGGCTGTACTTTGAAGAAGGCGACAATGAAGAACAAATCAAGTATCAGGCAGCGCATCACGAGTTACTAGCTTCAGCGATCGCTACTAAAATTGCCCATGAAGTCGATCCAGAAAATCAAGTTGGCTGTATGTTAGCGGCAGGTTCTTACTATCCCTATACACCAAAACCAGAAGATGTCTGGGCGGGGCGTCAAGAAGAGCGCCAAAACTATTTCTTTATCGATGTGCAATCACGGGGAGAATATCCGGCCTATGCTTTGAAAGAAATGGAACGTAAAGGAATCGAAGTGAAGATGGAAGACGGTGATGAGGAGTTATTGAAAGCTCATACCGTAGATTTTATCTCTTTCTCCTATTATTCATCACGGGTCGCAACGACTGATCCTGAATTATTAGAACAAACAGCGGGCAATATTTTTGCTTCAGTGAAAAATCCTTACTTGGAATCCAGCGAATGGGGATGGCAGATTGATCCACTAGGACTGCGAATCACTATGAATGATCTGTATGATCGTTACCAAAAACCGTTGTTCGTAGTTGAAAATGGCTTAGGTGCTATTGATACACCAGATGAAAATGGTTATGTGGAAGATGATTATCGCATCGACTATTTGGAAAAACACATCCAAGCGATGAAAGATGCAGTTGAATTGGATGGTGTGGACCTATTGGGCTACACCACTTGGGGCTGTATCGATCTAGTTTCAGCAGGAACTGGGGAAATGAAAAAACGTTATGGTTTCATTTATGTCGATCGTGACAATGAAGGGAATGGGACTTTGAAACGCAGCAAGAAAAAATCATTTGATTGGTATAAAAAAGTTATCGCAACCAATGGTGAAGATTTAAGTAATTAATCCAAACAATGAGATGGCTTCACGAACGAACTTTTAAGCAGAAAGCTCGTTCGTGAAGTCTTTATTTATAGAAGAAAAAATGTAGAGTCACCGAATACGGAACAAGCTTCAACAATAAAGCTTGTCCATATAAAGCTGAGAGGCTAGTACACTAGTTTAAAATAAGAAAAGAGTAATATTTTAAAATTTCATGACTCGATAAATAAAAAATCCCCGTGATTAAAAACTCAGAAAGAGTTTTTAATCACGGGGATTTTTTGAATTCTTTTTTAGGTAGATAAGCTCTTTTATCAAGATCAAAATTCTAATCAAAAATTCGCAAATGACTAAAGTTTGAGAACTTTTATTAAATAATGAACCTTAAAAAACCAAATGATTTTTTTTAGATCTCTAAAATGAATACTAATAAAATTTATAATGCTTTAAATAAATGAGTTAAATAACGATAGAATTGATTTTTTTACTGTTTATTAGGCAATATAGTCTGCAAACAATAACGGATATTTAGATATAACCATAAAAACAAATGAGCGTTAAATTAGTTATTATATAGATATAAATTAGAAATAGTTAACAAATAGGCTTTTTTAGTTATGTTAAACAGAATATTAATGTTTATTTCGTGTGTTCTTTTTGTTTATTTTTTTATACATATGTTGTTTTAGGACAGAAAAACTTTATAAATCAGAGGAGGATCAATTTTTTGAAGTTCAGATCTTCACAAAAAAATGAAGCATATAAAAGGCCTTTTACTAGTAATAAGCTGGAAAGCGGTCGGTATGTGAGAAGAGTTGGGGAACTTCTTTATTTGTTGGTAATTTTGTGAAGATGATTTTTTCCAATGGTTAAATTTATGGAAGGGAAGGGGATGAAAAAATGAATTTTAGAGAGGTTTTAGGAACAAGTAGTTTGCGGCGCCTACGTTTTGTCGAATTACTTTATGCAAACCAGGTTGGATTGCCTAGTGACCAGTTACTGGAAGAATTGGAGTGTTCCTTGCCGATCCTGCTAAAAGACGTCAAGCTGATCAATGATGATCAAGATGATTTTCATATTGAAAAATTCAAAGGGCTGTATCAGATTCAAGTGAAACCACATGTTAGCATCAATCGCTTATATGCTGATATTCTTCAACAATCACCTGAGTTTCAGATTATTGAAGAGCTCCTTTATGAAAAGTGTTCAAGTATCAGTGATCTCGCTGATAAGTTGTATCTGAGTGCTTCCAATACTCAACGCTATCTGAAAAAAATTGAAATGGCACTAAAAAAGGCTGAAATCAAATTGGATTATCGGCCGCTCCGGATCGAAGGGAAGGAGAGTGTGATCAGACACTTCTATTATCGTTATTTTTTAGAAAAGTCTGATCGTTTGGAATCGCTCTTTGTCGGTTTGAAGGACTATCAAATCAAATCCATCACTAATTTGGTGGATCAGTTTATCCAAGTCAATCATTTAGAAAACCGACATATTTTTAGGAAACGTTTAAGCTATAACATTTACATCAGTTTATGGCGAATCAAGAACCAACGCTTCTATCCACAAAATGAATTGGCGAGTCCCTTGAGTTTGCCTGATGAAGCTACTTTAGAAGCTTTTGAGCGGATGGTTTTGGATGTTTTTCGGGTTCGCCTAACAGAAGAACAAATTAAAGATTGTTTATGGCTTTCTTATGCTGATATGTTGGTCTTTAGTCAAGATCAATGGAAATCAGCGATGAAACAAAGTAGAAGCTACCGCGATCTTTACCAGAAGCATTCCGAATTAGTCGAAGAATTCAATCATTTGATCGGTAATTCATTGAGTGAAGCAGAAGTCAGCGAGTTGACCATCATCTTAGTGAACGATCAACGGATGTACTCGCCTAAAGGTCGTTATTTAGATATTTTGTATCGTCAACGGGGCATATTTTTAGAAAAAATGATGGAAACTCATTACCAAGCGGTGAAAAAGGTGTTGAAAATCGCAGAGTCCTTTGTTAAAAAATATCGAATTTATCAAGAGAATGATTTTATTTGGAATTACACCTACTTATTAATCACGATGGTTCCTAAAAGCTTGAATTTGTTGGCAAATGCGGATCAACCTTTGAAAATTTTGTTGCTGTCAGAACTGTCACCAACCGAGGAGACTTTTTTAGCCGATCAGATTGAAGAACGAATCTACGGCAATTTTAAGATTCATTTTGTTGAGGAACGTTCCCGGGATTCTCGTATCGAGATCCATGAATTGCAAAAATATGATGCGCTAATCACCTCTAGCAGCGTGGAGGAAGTTCCTTACGACTATCCAACGGTAATCATTGATCCGTTCTTGACTAGTCAAAATATTGTTCAATTGCAACAATTAATCAGTGATTTATCAGACTAAGCAAGGAATATAGTTATTAATTCATTAAATGGATAAAAAATGATTCAAATGACTTTTTTATTTTAAAAGAATTGAGTTTTACTATTCGTAAAATAAATTAAAAAAAATGAGTAGAATAACTCTTATTTTAATCAAAAAGCCAGAAATAACGTGCGAATAATAAAAATATAATAACTGAAATTTATAAAAGAGGCAAAAAACACAAAAATATAATATTAGTTACTATGAAGTTAGGTAACGAAACAAAAAAGTCGAAAGGGGGAATAGTTGTGATGTGATGTATTGGAAGATACAACATATCAATACTGATAAGTTGCTTATAAGGGAAAATACTTTTTGCGAACATGGGCAAGTATCAGCAGTCTACTAATTCCGTAACAGAAGGGGGGCTGGAAATGAGAAAAAAATTTTCCATCATATTTTGTCTGCTTCTAGGAATATGTTGTTTTGGTATGGAAAGTTTTGCTGCAGATGAGCAAGTGGAGTTATGGATTCATACATGGAAAGAAGATGGAAAAAAAGTTGAGGGAACCGAACAATTAAAGTTTGACGTGTATGATTTGACCACCTGGCGGAGCGAACACGGCGAAGATGAAAAAAAAGATAAGGAATACTTGCTAAATATTTATTCGACCAAAGAAAGTATGAAATCCTTTGTCGAAGAACAGCAATTGAAAAAGTGGAATGAATCAGCTTTAGGGGTCGATGGGAGTGGAAATGTCTCATTTTACGTTCCTCGTTATAGTGATGGAAAGGACGCGGCCTATCTGATTTTGGCAAGCGGCGAAACCGGAAATTATCAAATGTTACCGATCGTATTATATTTGCCGCAAAAACATCCAAAGACAGAGGAAGAAGCTCAACGGCTCTTGATCTATGGGAAATACCAGGATATCAGTGAGCCGCCGATATCATCCTCAGCACCACCAACGGAGAGTGTTCCGCCGTCGCCGGTTCCAGACAGGCCGATTAAAAATTTACCATCTACTAATGATTTGATTCGAAATTTCACAATCTTAGGGTCAGTGTTAGTAATTACCGGAATTTTAGGATTAAAAAAAATACAAAAGAAAAAATAGGAGGAAAAAATATGAAAGCAAGAGGGAAAATTATCAGTTTGTTGACGACGATTTTATGTCTAGTTCCAATGTTCGTTGGCGTACTTGGTATGGGAGAAGAGGCTTCCGCAGCGATTCAAAACATTGATGTTACATTGCATAAAAAGAAAATGGATGAATTTCCAATTGGCGG
>WPCI01388910.1_pt1 | contig 32024 bp, 27 predicted proteins | sample 5399871 | NCBI WGS metagenome assembly WPCI01 (sample SAMN12869469, study PRJNA574797) | sludge metagenome | isolation source: wastewater treatment of pH7 | place: China:Beijing | collected 2019-05-20 | reverse complement strand
CTGGTATTCGGGCAACAGGTGGCGGCGGTTGGAGGTGGCGTACAACACCACGTTGTCCAGGCCTCACGGCGCGAACAGGGCGGCGGGCCGCCCCAGCAGCGTCCACCCAGGCGTCGCGGCGGGCGCCGGCGGCGCCCCTTGCTTGAAGAGCCTCAACCCGTACAGGCGGATCCGGATGAGCCCCAGGCGACCAAGGTTTCCTCCGGTGTCACCGTCCGAGACCTGGCGGAACTGCTCGGACTCAGCTCGGCCGAACTGATCAAGAAACTGATGACGATGGGGGAGATGGCGACTCTCACCCAGACCTTGACCGACGATTCGGTGAAGGCGATCGCCGATGAATACGACCGCAAGATCGAGATCGTATCCGCAGCAGAAGAAGAGGCTCCGGCACCCGAGTTCGAGGATTCAGAAGAGGAGCTCCTCAACCGCCCGCCAGTGGTGACCATCATGGGCCACGTCGACCACGGCAAGACCTCGCTGCTCGACGCTATCCGGGAGACCGAGGTAGCAGCGGGCGAAGCCGGCGGAATCACCCAGCACATCGGCGCGTATCAGGTCCATCACGGCGACAGCACGATCACCTTCCTCGACACCCCTGGCCACGAGGCATTCACGGCGATGCGCGCCCGTGGAGCCCAGGTGACAGATGTCGCGGTGATCGTCGTGGCTGCCGACGACGGGGTTATGCCCCAGACCCGTGAAGCGATCGACCACGCAAGGGCGGCTGATGTGCCGATCCTTATCGCGGTCAACAAGATCGACAAGGAAGGTGCCAATCCCGACAGGATTCGCACCGATCTCGCCGCGGACGGCCTGAACCCCGAAGACTGGGGCGGGGACACGATCTACTGCAACGTCTCAGCGAAGACCCACGAAGGTCTCGACAACCTGCTCGACATGATCCTGCTTATCACCGAGCTCGAGGAACTTGCCGCCAATCCCGACGCACCCGCTTCGGGATCGGTGATCGAATCGAAGCTCGATCCGGGCCGGGGGCCGGTTGTAAGTGTTCTGGTCAGCCGGGGCACTCTAAGGGTCGGAGATTCGGTAGTTGCCGGGGCCGTCTGGGGGAAGGTCCGCGCGATGCACGACTACCTCGGAGCGAAGGTCGATGCTGCGACTCCGGGCATGCCGGTAGAAGTTCTCGGTTTCGACGGCGTCTGCGAGGCCGGCGAGTTTGTTCAGGCGGTTGAAAACGACCGCCGCGCCAGACAAATGGCTCAGGAGCGGCTCAACCGGCTCAAGGCTGAGACTATCGCCCGACGTTCGGCCCGCAAGGTAACCCTCGAGGAGATCTTCGCCCGGGCCCAGACGGGTGATCTCAAGGAGCTCAACATCGTGCTTAAGAGCGATGTTGCCGGTTCGCTGGAAGCTCTCCAGGATGAAATCGCCAAGGTGCCGCAGGAACAGGTCGCGATCAACATCATTCGCGCCCAGACCGGCGGCATTTCAGAATCGGATGTGATGCTCGCATCGGCTTCCAACGCGATCATCATCGGGTTCAACGTCCGGCCGCTCGCTGACGCCCGGAAGGCGGCCCAGGCCGAAGGTGTCGATGTTCGCACCTACTCGGTGATTTACAAGATCACGGAAGACCTGAGGGCGGCGATGGAGGGCATGCTCGACACGGTTGAGGTCGAGGACGCCGTCGGTGAAGCAGAAGTGAAGGAAGTCTTCAAGGCATCGAAGGTCGGCAGGATCGCCGGCTGCGTGGTGACCGAGGGCAAGGTCCAGAGGGAGGCATCCGTGCGTCTCGTGAGGGAGGGGACCGTAATCTGGACCGGGCAGCTGGATTCGCTGCGCCGGTTCAAGGATGCGGTTCAGACCGTCGAAGAGGGCCAGGATTGCGGCATCGTTCTGGACGGGTATGCCGACGTGAAGGTCGGAGACATGCTCGAGTTCTTCTCGACCCGGCAGGTCGAGCAGACCCTCGGTTAGGCGGCATCTGTGTCGAAGCCGAGGATGCGCAGAGTGAACGAAGTGCTACGGCAGGTGATCAGCGATGCGATCACTTCCGATCTGAGCGATCCCCGGCTCGAAATGGCCACCGTGACTTCGGTGGACACAACGCCCGACCTGCGCTACGCCAAGGTCTATTTCACGGTTCTCGGTGACGACGAAGCCAAGGAAGACGCCCTGGCAGGCCTCAAGAGCGCCCACAGCCTGCTTCAGGGCCGGGTGGCCAGCGAAACCAGAATGAAGCACACACCGACCCTGACCTTTTCCTATGACGATTCGATTGAGTCCGGGATGCGAATCGACGCTCTCCTCGCCGAAGGCGAGGCAGAGAGCGGGATCGGGAACCAGTGAACCCTGCCGCGGCAAGCAAACTCGTCGTCAAAGGGGGGCTTGACGAGATCGCCGAAGCTGTCCGGGAAAACCAGAAGTTCCTGCTGACGACGCATGAAGGCCCGGATGGCGATGCGCTCGGTTCCGTGCTCGGAATGCACCATCTGCTCGAAAGTCTCGGCAAGGATTCGGTGATGTTCCTTGCGGCGAAGGAATTCCCGCTACCGATCGAATACCGGCACCTTCCGCTGGAAGGAGTTTTTCACGAAGCTCCGGCTGACATCAGTGACCGGATAGTGATTTTTCTCGACTGCGGGAACATTGACCGGATGCCGGTCGACTTCCTTCGCGACGGCGGCAAGCTGGTGGTCAACATTGATCACCATCACGACAACACCGAGTTTGGTGACCTCAATTTTGTCGATGCCGGTGCCTCATGCACAGCTGAAATCATCTATGAGCTCGCAGTCCTGCTTGACGTCAAGGTGAGTCCGGCGATGGCCCGGGCTCTCTACATCGGCATCGTTACCGATACGGGCAAGTTCATGTACGACGCGACCAAGGCGCGGACCCATCGTGTCGCCGCGGAACTGATCGATGCCGGGGTTGACGTCGATGATGTGAACCGGCGGCTGTACGAAAGCGTTCCGATCGAGAAACTCCGTCTGCTCAGTCGCGCTCTCGACAAGCTTGAAATACATTGCGCCGGCGCCCTGATCGTCACCTACATCGATGATGAGGATTACCGGGCAACGGAGGCCGGGGAAGAAATGACCGAAGGGATCATTGACAATCTCCGGGCGGTCGACCGGATTCGGGTCGCCGCAGTGATCCGCGACCAGGTGAGCCGCGGCCGGGCTGCCCGGAAGATCAGCCTGAGGGCCGGAGACGATCACACCGATGTTTCCGTTCTGGCGAGAAAGTTCGGCGGCGGTGGCCATGTCCGTGCCGCGGGCTGTTCCACCGAGCTCGGCTTTGACGAGATCGTCGGCGAGCTCTGCGATGGCCTGGCAGCCCAGCCTCTTCCTTCCTGACCTGTCCAGTGGCGGCCCTGGCTCCGGAACCTGAAACCGGGATTCTTCTGGTCGACAAGCCGGCCGGAATGACTTCACACGATGTGGTCGCCCGGATCCGCCGCGAGCGTGGAGGCAAAGTGGGACATGCCGGCACGCTCGATCCTTTCGCGACCGGACTTCTCACGATTCTGCTTGGACGCGCGACCCGTCTCCAGCGGTACCTGCTGGACCTGCCGAAGACCTACCTGGCAACGGCCAGGCTCGGTTGGGTATCAACGACAGGTGATCCTGACGGTGAATTGACCAGAACCGGGAATCTGCCCGAAAAGCTGGAACTGCCGACCGGGCGGATCCGTCAGATGGTGCCGATGACTTCCGCCGTGAAAGTGAACGGCGAGAGGCTCTACAAGCGCGCGCATCGGGGCGAACAGAGCGAAGACAGGCCGGTCCGCGAAGTCGAGATCTATCGGGCCGGTCCTGTTGATTTGCCCTCTGGACCGCTTGAGGTCGGTCAGGAGGTCAGATTCGAGGTCGAAGTCAGTTCCGGAACCTATGTCCGGACGCTGGTCGAGGAACTGGATGACGCTTACTGTTCCGCCCTGCGGCGGACGGCTGTGGGGCCCCTGGAGCTGGGGCAGGCAGAGCGGATTCTCACTCCACGGGAGGCGCTGTCATTCATGCCGGCGGTCGAACTGAATACGCAGCAGGTCAGGGCGGTGGGCCACGGGCAGAAACTCCCGGCAGAAGAGCTGGATCTGCCAGCGGACGTTCAGCCTGGTGCTCCGGGCAGTTTCAATCTCGTCCACGGGGATAACCTGATTGCCGTGGCCCGTCTTGAAGACCAGACCGTTCGCTCCGAAGTCGTCATGGAGATTCCCTCGTGATTGAGGTCACGCCACTCGAAGATGCGGAATTTCGTTCACGCAGGATTGCGATCGGCACGTTCGATGGCGTGCATGTCGGACATCGCGCGGTGATCAAGGGTGCGGACACGGTGCTTACCTTCGAACCACATCCGCTCGAGGTTCTGCACCCGGTGGCGGCGCCGAAGCTGCTGATGCCTTTCGGGGTCAAGCGTGATGTGCTCGACGGTCTCGGTGTCAGGGAAATGATCATCATTCCCTTTGACGAGTCGTTCACGAAGATCACCGCGGAGCAATTCATCGAGGAGATCCTGATCGCCAGGCTCGGTGCCGCGGAGGTCTCGGTCGGAGACAATTTCCGCTTCGGCCAGAAAGCAAAGGGCACGCCGGAGATGCTGCGGGGCCGCAGTGAGTTCACAACCAGGGTAGAGCCACTGGTCGAAGTGGACGGGGAGACGGTTTCCTCGACGAGGATCCGGGCCCTGATCGCCGCCGGTGAACTGGAGATGGCCCGGAGTTGCCTCGGGGTGCCATTCATGATTGAGGGGGAAGTGGTGGCCGGTGACCAGCGAGGCCGGGAGCTTGGTTTTCCGACTGCGAATATCGTGCCTGACGACCGCTTCGTGCACCCCGGTCACGGGGTCTATGCGGCATTCGCAAACGGTTTGCCCGCAGCAGTCAACATCGGTGTTCGGCCGACTTTCGACACTGGCCGTGGCGTTCTGATCGAGACCCACATCCTCGATGAGGAAGTCGATCTTTACGGCAAGGTCCTGCGAGTAGCCTTCGTTGAGCGTCTCCGGGGCGAGAAGAGATTCGACTCCGTTGATGATCTGGTCGAGGAGATGAATCGCGACGTAGAGAAGACAAGGGCCGTCTGTGGTAGCTTCCATCGGCCGTGAACGGGTCCGCCCGTGACCCGAAACCAAGGATTTTCTGAGAAATGACACTGACCAAAGAGAACAAGGCCGAACTGATCACCAAGTACGGCAAGAGCGATGCTGACACCGGATCGACCGAGGTCCAGGTGGCTCTGCTCACCGAACGGATCAACGATCTGACCGGCCACCTGCGAGAGCACGGCAAGGATCACCACTCCCGCCGTGGTCTTCTGATGATGGTCGGCAAGCGACGTCGCCTGCTGCGGTACCTCGAGCGGACCGACGTGGATCGCTACCGCGCTCTCGTCGCTGATCTCGGCCTCCGCCATTGATCGAAGTCGGAGCCAGGGCTCCGGATTTCAGGCTCGCTGACCACTCCGGTCAGGAAGTGACTCTGTCGGATTTTTCCGGCCGCAGGTTGCTGCTCGCTTTTTACCCCCTGGATTTCAGCCCGGTCTGCTCGGATCAGCTCACCCTGTACCGGCAGATTCAGCCACAGCTTGATTCCGCAAGGGTCACTCTGGTCGGGGTTAGTGTTGATTCCGCCTTCGCACATGCCGCATTCCGTAACCACCTCGATATCGAGATGCCGTTGCTTGCGGACTTCGAACCGAAGGGTGAGGTTGCCGAGGCATACGGCGCTTATCTGGGCGAGGCAGGCCACACAAACCGGTCGCTGGTCCTGATCGATCAGGACGGGGTGGTGGAGTGGGTCCACGAAACGGCAACCCCGCTCGACATCCCCGGGCCGGAGCTGATCGTCGAAGCAATCCAGGCCTGATTCGAAGAGTAGCCCGGGCCTGACCCGCGAATGATCCGGGCCGGGTCCGCGAATGATCCCGGCCTGGCCCACTGAACTTTCGGGTCCGCAACACCAGGGTTGAAGTTTCGGCCAAATAGCGCTCCTTTCTTCACCCTGGATGCCTGGGGCCCCTGGTTTCCCGCTATTTGCGGGCTCCAGGCACTCTTTGGAGCGGGGCCTGTACCCTTGTGGGGATAAGGGAACGACAGTTCTAGAAGACAGATGGCTGCCAACCGGGCAGCCGGAGGAAAAACAAATATTCCTATGAGCATTTTTGAGACGACGCGTGTTGAAGTGCGCGTCGGCGACGCCGACATCTCCTTTGAGACCGGCAAGATCGCCAAGCAGGCCAGCGGTGCCGTCATCGTTCGTTGTGGTGACACCATGGTCCTCTCGACCGCCACAGTGGGCGGCCTTCGTGACGTGGACTTCCTGCCCCTGACCGTTGACATTGAAGAGCGCATGTATGCCGCGGGCAAGATTCCCGGCTCTTTCTTCCGTCGCGAGGCACGTGCCGGCGAGAAGGCCACACTGACCGCCCGGATGATCGACCGTCCGATCCGTCCGCTCTTCCCCAAGGGCTGGCACTACGAGACCCAGCTGGTCACCATCCCGATGTCGGTCGACCACGAGCACCCCTACGACATTCTCGCCATGAATGGCGCCTCGGCAGCCCTGGCGATCTCCGAAATCCCCGTGGCCAAGCATGTTGGCGCGGTTCGCGTTGGCAAGCTCGACGGAGATTTCGTGGTCAACCCGCACGAGGAAGACCACCCGAACCTCGACCTTGACCTGATCGTCGCCGGTACTGATGAAGCCATCCTGATGGTTGAAGCCGGCGCCAACGGTGTCACCGAGGCCGAAGTTCTCGACGCACTCGATATCGCCCATGGTGAAATCAAGAAGATCACCGCGGCGATCGAGGAACTGCGCCAGAAGATCGGCAAGGAAAAGCTCGTGATCGAGTCTCCCGAGATCGACGAGAGTCTGCTCTCCGAGATCCGCGCCTCGCATGGTCAGGCTCTGGTTGACGCGATTGCCACGACCGGCAAGCTCGAACGCTACGAAGCGATCGGCAAGGTCAAGGAAGACGTGGTCGAGCAGTACACCGGCAGCATCGCCGACGAGTTTGAATCGGCTGCCCGCGCTCTTGAAGTCGGCAAGGCATTCGACGCGATCGAGAAAGACACGATCCGCAAGGCGATCGCGGTCGACAAGAAGCGTCCTGATGGTCGCGCCCAGGACGAGATCCGCCCGATCGAATGCGAAGTTGACGTGTCCCCCCGCGTTCACGGCTCGGCGCTCTTCACCCGTGGTGAGACCCAGGTGCTCGGCAACGTCACGCTCGGCACTACCCGCATGGATATGCGGGTCGACGGTCTCGGTCTGGAAACGACCAAGACCTTCTGGCACCACTACAACTTCCCGCCGTTCTCGGTGGGTGAGGCCGGCTTCATGCGCGGTCCGAAGCGCCGTGACATCGGTCATGGTGCTCTCGCCGAGCGCGCTCTGGCTCCCTCGGTTCCGGACCAGGAGGAATTCCCGTATGTAGTCCGGGCGGTATCCGAGACTCTGGAGTCAAACGGCTCGTCGTCGATGGGTTCGGTCTGTGCTTCCTCAATGGCCATGCAGGCCGCCGGAATCCCGGTGAGTTCACCGGTCGCCGGTGTCGCCATGGGCCTGATCAAAGAAGGCGACGACTACATCGTCCTGACCGACATCGCCGGTGTGGAAGACCACCTCGGTGACATGGACTTCAAGGTCGCGGGTTCGAGGGACGGCATCAACGCCCTCCAGATGGACATCAAGATCACCGGAGTCACTTTCGAGATCCTGACCGATGCTCTCGAGCAGGCCCGCAAGGGTCGGCTGTTCATTCTCGACAAGATGGCCGAGGCGATCGACGGAGCCCGCGAGCAGCTTTCACCTCATGCCCCGCGGATCGAATCGATCAAGATCGACCAGGAAAAGATCGGCGCGGTCATCGGCAAGGGTGGCGAAACGATCCGTGGTCTCTGCGAGGAGTTCGAGGCCGAGATCGACGTCGAAGATGACGGCACGATCCGGATTTACGCGCCGACCGGGACCCAGGTCGAGGAGGCGGTCGCCCGCATCCAGTCGATGACCAAGGAAGCCGAAGTCGGGGACCGCTACACCGCGGCCAAGGTCGTGAAGACCACCACCTTCGGTGCTTTCGTCGAACTGACCAAGGGCACCGACGGACTGCTCCACATCTCGAACGTCAAGCCCGGTGGTCGGGTCGAGACAGTCGAAGAGGTGCTCGAACAGGGCCAGGAGATCGACGTGACCGTGGCCGAAGTGGACCGCGAGCGAGGCCGTATAGGCCTGCGCATGACCGACGATCCGGCAATCGCGGGCAAGAGCCCCGAGGAGATCGCGGCACTCGCTTCCAGTGGCGGTGGTGGCGGACGCGGCGGCCGTGAAGGCGGCGGCCGGGGCGGCGACCGTGAAGGTGGACGCCGCCGCCGCGACCGTGGCGACCGGGACCGTCGCTAGGTCGTTGCGTCGAGTCACAAGGTTCCGCCGCGAGGCCACGCATAGATGAGCACTGAAGAACCGCGCCTTTCGGAGACCGCTGCCGGCATCCGGGTGATCACCGAGGTTGTGCCCTCGGTGCGCTCGGTTGCCCTCGGCCTCTGGGTCAGGACAGGTTCACGTGACGAGACCCCCGCTCAGGCGGGGGTCTCTCACTTTCTGGAGCATCTGCTCTTCAAGGGGACGCCGAACTACTAGGCAATCGAGATCTCGGAGCGCTTCGATGGCCTGGGAGCTTCGTTCAATGCTGCGACCGGCAAGGAGACCACCCATCTTCATGCCCGGTTTCTTGATGAGCACACCGATGATGTTTTCGGTCTGCTCGGCGAGATGCTGCTGGAATCGACCTTCCCCGACATCGATTCTGAACGGGATGTGGTCCTTGAGGAAATCGCGATGTACGAAGACGAGCCTTCGGACCGGGTTCATGATTACCTGGCCGATGCGATTTTCGGCGACACTCCGCTGGGGCGCCGGATCCTCGGGAGGGCCGATGTGATCGCGAACATTCCGGTCCCGGACATCGCCAGGTATCACCGCGCCCGTTACACGGCCGGAAATCTGGTCGTTGCGGCTGCCGGCAACGTTGACCATGACGAGATCCACGCTCTGGCTGAAGCGTTGAAGCCCGAGGGAGGAAGTGGTGAAGAGACCCTGGTCCCGGAGCAACCCCCCGCTGGGGGACGGCTCGAGTTCGCAGTCAAGGACACCGAGCAGTATCACGTCTGTATCGGCGCCCCGGGCATCAATCGGGCCGATGAACGGCGTTTCACGCTGGCCGTTCTCGACTCCATCCTGGGGGGTTCGAGTTCGTCCCGGCTCTTCATCGAGGTTCGTGAGAAGCGGGGACTCGCGTATTCGGTCGGCACATACTCGGAGCAGTTCACCGACACCGGTGTTGTCGCGACTTACGTCGGCACCCGTGAAGACAATGTGGAGGAGGCATGTGAGGTAATCGGCCGGGAACTGAAGAAGATCCAGTCCGGACCGGTGACTTCCGACGAACTCGACCGGGCCAGGGAACATGTCAAGGGGAGGCTGGTTCTTTCCGGCGAATCCACTGCTGCCCGGATGGCACGGATAGCGCGTTCCACCCTGCATGACATTCCCCTGCTCAGCCTTGACGAGATGCTCGCGAAGGTTGATGCTGTCACGGTGGAGGACGTCTCGGAACTCGCAAGTGAGCTTTTCGGCGAAACAGCCCTTTCCGCCGCGGCGGTTGGGCGGGACGAAGACCGCTTCCGATCTGCGATCCAGCCGGTCAGTGAGGTCCTTGGCGCATGATCAGGGTGGGCGTTGCCGGCGCCGCGGGTCGCATGGGTGCCACAGTCTGTGCGGCAGTCGAAGATACGGAAGGGATGGAGATTGCCGGGAAGGCTGATCCGGCACTCGGGACTGAACTGGCCGAGATCCTGGACGAGGTCGATGTGGTGGTCGAATTCACGACCCCCGGTACTTCGCTTGAAAATTCGATCGCCTGCCTCGAGGCGGGGGTTCACGTGGTGGTCGGCGCGACCGGCTTCGACCTGGACGCCTTGAAGGATGCGGCCGAGAACTCAGGGACCGGAGCCAACTGCTTCGTCGCCCCGAACTTTGCGATCGGCGCCGTTCTTCTGATGGAACTGGCCCAAAGGGCCGCGAGGCACATGCCGGAATGCGAAATTATCGAGCTTCACCACGACCGCAAGCTCGACGCTCCTTCCGGCACCGCGAAACGGACCGAGGAGCTGATTGCCGCGGCCGGCGGTCACGTCCACGAGCCGATTCACTCGGTCCGGCTGCCGGGGCTGGTCGCCCACCAGGAAGTTCTTTTCGGCGGGACAGGGCAAACGCTTTCGATCCGCCACGACAGCATCGACCGCTCCTCGTTCATGCCCGGAGTGGTGCTCTCTGTGCGCAAGGTCCCCCAACTCGAAGACCGGTTCACGGTCGGACTGGAGAAGCTTCTAGATGACTGATGTCGTAACTCTCGACGCAACTGCCCAGGCGGAACTGGTCACGAAAGGCGAAGTTTCACCGGCCGAGCTGGTTGCCGCTGCGATCGAGCGTGCTGAAAGGCTTAATCCGCAGTTGAACGCGATCTGTTCGCCGCTTTTCGAGGAAGCACAGAAAGCAGCGTCGGGTGACCTGCCGGATGGACCTTTCAAAGGGGTGCCTTTTCTGTTCAAGGACCTCGGGGCGGGCCTGGCCGGCCAGCCGATGCATATGGGCAACCGGGTTCTGAAGGAAATCGGGATGAAGATGCCCTACGACACCTATCTGGGAGGCCGTTTCCGCGATGCCGGACTGGTCACCCTCGGTCGCGCATCGACCCCGGAGTTCGGCATTCTCCCGACCACCGAGCCGGAACTGAACGACGGACCGACCAGAAACCCCTGGGATACCTCCAGGTCCAGCGGCGGCTCATCCGGTGGTTCCGCGGCGGCGGTGGCGTCCGGCATCGTTCCGATCGCTCATGCATCCGACGGCGGCGGATCTATCCGCATCCCGGCCAGTGAATGTGGCCTGGTTGGTCTCAAAGCCACGCGAGCCAGGATCTCCTCGGGTCCGGTCCTGGGCGATTCGATGTCCGGGTTGACAACCGAGCTGGCTGTCGCCCATTCGGTTCGCGATATCGCGACCCTGCTCGACTGGGTTCAGGGTCCACAGCCCGGTGATCCGTATGGATGCCCGGACCCGAACCGGCCTTACGCCCAGGAAGTCGACGCCGGCACCCAGCCAATGAAGATTGCATTGTTGACTGAATCGCCGACCGGTGATTCGCTGCAGCCGGCAGTGGTTGAGGCAGCCCGCGAAACCGCGAAGAAACTCGAAGACCTGGGTCATGAAGTGACCGAGCTGGAACTGCCGAGCGCGGGCGAGCCTGAGGACCTGTACCTGACCTTTATAACCCGCTGGGCAGCTGGGATGAGTCAGACTGCTGACACGGTTGGCATGATCATCGGCCGACCCCTCACGGTCGATGATGTTGAGCCACTGACCTGGTCCCTGATCGAGAAGGGCAGGACAGAAGGTGGTGCCGCGTACCTGGCCGCGATCGCGCAACATCAGCTGATCGGCCGGTTGATCGCCGGAATCCAGGAAGCCGGGCAGTTCGACCTCCTGATGACCCCGACCCTTGCCACGCTTCCGCCGAAGCTCGGTCATTTTGACCAGCATGGTGCCGATCCGATGGACGCGATGCTGAAGGCAAGGGAGATCGCTACTTTCACCGGGATCTTCAACGCAACTGGCCAGCCGGCGATTTCCCTGCCGCTCGAAATGAGCGAAGAGGGTCTGCCGATCGGGATCCAGTTCGTTGCGCCGATGTGGCGGGAAGACCTTTTGATTCAGTTGGCCGGCGAGCTTGAAAAGGCCCATCCCTGGATCAACCGCCGGGCTCCGGGCGTGCTCGGTGACTGACCGAGACCTGAACGGTTTGACCCCTGGCAGTCGGATAGGGTGCCTGTCGTGAGTGAGATTCGCGGAGTTATCACGGCTTTGGCCACCGCTTTCCATCCCGACGGGGAGCTGGATGTCGATTCGACGCGAAAGCTTGCTTCCCGTCTGATCGAGGCCGGGTCACACGGACTGGTCGTAGCCGGGACAACCGGTGAATCACCGACTCTCGAAGATGACGAAAAGATCGAGCTGGTCAAGGGTGTTATCGAGGAAGTCGGCGACGAAGTCACCGTCATTCTCGGTACCGGCTCGAATGACACCCGTCATTCGGTGGAACTCACAAAGATGGCTGCCGAGGCAGGGGCGGATGGCGGGCTGATCGTCACCCCGTATTACAACCGGCCGACCGAAGCAGGGATCAGGGGTCATTTCGAAGCGATCGCTGAGGCCAGCCCCGGCTTCCCGCTGGTCGCATACAACGTGCCTTCGAGAACTATTGTCAACATGCCACCGAAACTTCTGGCGGAGCTTGGACAGATCCCTGAGGTAGTGGCAGTGAAGCAGGCCAACGACGAGGATCTCGGACCGATCGAGGGCCTTGACCTTCTGGCCGGCAACGACGTCACATTCCTTCCCGCCCTGAAACTCGGTGGCGTTGGTGGAATCCTTGTCGCTTCCCACCTGGACAACGGGCGCATGCGGACAATCTGGGACCTGTGGCAGGAAGGACGCCACGATGAGGCAGAAGCGCTCAACAACAAACTCCAGCCGCTCTACGAAGCGATGGGAGTCGTCGTGAATCCGATCCCGGTCAAGGCCGCCCTGGCCGCCCGTGGGTTGTTGCCTCCGACGATGCGCCTGCCGATGGTGGAGGCAACCGCGCAGGAACTTGACGCGATTGAGGCGCTTCTGGCCGAGGCCGGGGTGCCCGCCAAATGAGCCCGTCCGGCGACCAGATCAAGATCCTGCCGCTCGGCGGTCTCGGCGAGATCGGCAAGAACATGACCGTGGTCGAGTACCGAGGCCGCATTGTGGTGATCGACACCGGGCTGATGTTCCCGACCCCGGAAATGCTGGGAATCGACCTGGTGCTTCCGGACTTCGACTATCTCAGGGACCGGGCCGACGACATCGAAGCGATAGTCCTCACCCATGGTCACGAGGATCACGTCGGTGCGCTGCCCTATGTTCTCCGTGAGGTCGGCTTTCCGAAGGTGATCTACGGCGGCATGCTCACCGTGGGCATGGTCCGTTCGAAGCTCGACGAGCACAAGCTCGGGGCTGCTCCGCTGACTGAACTGCCCGCTGGCCAGAAGGTCCAGGCGGGGCCATTCGAGATCGAACTCGTTCACCTTTCGCATTCGATTCCCGACATGCGCGGGGTGATTATCGGTACGGACCTCGGGAAGATCCTCTTCACCGGGGATTACAAGTTCGACCAGACCCCTGTGGATGGTCGCCCGGCAGATGTCGCCCGGCTCGCTGCGCTTGGTGATGAGGGTCTGCTTCTGCTTGCCGGTGACTCGACCAATGCCGACCGGCCGGGTGTATCGCCTTCCGAGTCGAGCGTCGGTCCGGCTCTGCTTGAGACTTTCTCCCGGTGTCAGGGCAGGATTATCGTCACCTCGTTCGCCTCGAACATCCACCGGGTCCAACAGGTGATCGACGCTGCCGCAAAACTGGATCGGAAAGTGGCGCTGGTTGGCCGTTCGATGCGCAAGAACTTCAACATCGCATCCAACCTTGGCATGGCAAATGCCCCTGAAGGAATGCTGATCCAGCCTCGTGAGATCGAGGATTTCCCTGACGAAAGGGTGGTGGTCATCTCTACCGGGTCCCAGGGTGAACCATTCTCGGCGCTGCGTCGCATGGCCAACAACGATCACCGCGACGTGGAGCTTCACTCCGGCGACACCGTTGTCTTCTCGGCGACACCGGTTCCCGGGAACGAACGGGCGGTCAATGAAACCATCGACCGGATCTACGAGCTTGGCGCGACCGTCGTCACCGCAAAGGATGCGCCCATCCATGCGTCCGGGCACGGGTACCGGGAAGAAATCAAGTTGATGCTGAATCTGACCCGGCCCAGGTACGTCCTGCCGGTTCACGGCGACTTCCAGCGAATCCGGCTTCATTCGGAACTTGCCGAGTCGGTCGGTGTGCCCGCCGCGAACATTTTCAAGGGACGCAACGGACTGCCGTTGCTGATCGGGCCGGATGGTGCCGAGTTCGGCGAGGAAGATGGTGGAGGCGTGATCTATGTCGATGGCGTCGAGCTCTCCGACCCCAATGACGCATCTCTGCGGGAACGACGCACGATCTCGGCTGACGGCATTGTGATCCTGGTGGCGACCATCGCCGCCGATGACGGTGAGGTTGTTTCCGACCCGGAACTGATCGCCCGTGGTGTGCCGGGACTCGAGGACGAGGTTGAACTGATCGAGGAACTCCACGACTTGATCGAGGATTCACTTGAACGCTCGGCCGAAGCCCGGGTGCGGGATCACGATTTGATCCAGCAGGACCTTCACGACGCGGTCGCTGGCTTCATCCACAAGAAGCTGAAGCGCCGCCCGATGGTCGTCCCCGTGGTAGTCGAGGTCTAGCCCCGGCAGGCGGTAGGGAGGCCCGGTGCGAGGTAGGCTCCCTTCGCTGTCCCTCCGCCGTTGCTTCGCTCCCCACGAGAAGGGTGCGGTGCCCGGATTCGGCCCGTTAAAGACAGAGAGACCGCTGGGCCTGGGGGAGGGATGGCTCAACGGTCTGCTCTGAAGAAGCGAAGCCGCCGGGGCAGTCTGGGGGAGATCCCCGGCGGCTTCATGTGTCTCGTCCGCCAAGAAAGATAGGCGGGGGGGATAAAAAGGCCCTAAAGCTCCGCTAACGGTTTCCTTGACGTTCTCGGGCAGCGGTGCTTGTGGCTCTGGCGGCGGGAATCCTGATCACGAAGGAAGCTCCGCCCTCGGGTGAATCACCGACCGTCGCGCTGCCTCCATGTGTGCGGGCGATTACCCTGACGATGGCGAGACCAAGGCCCGTTCCCTTGCCCTTGGCCCGGTCACCGGGACCGGAGTTCCGTACGAACCGGTCGAAGATCGTCGGCCGGAGCTCCCGGGGGATTCCCGGTCCGTTGTCTTCAACTCTCAACTCGGCAGTATCGCCGTCGAGCCGGCTGTGAACAGTGATCGTCGAACCCTGCGGGGTGTGACGGATAGCGTTGTCGATCAGGTTGAGAATCGCCCGGTGGAGTTCATCGCCGTTGCCGTTCACCATTACCGGTTCGGGCGTGTCCATCTCCAGGTTGTGGTTGTCGCAGAGCGGCCGCAGCTCCGCGGAAACGAATCCGGCGATCTCGGAAATGTCACAGAGGGAGAGATCGGTCGTGCGACCCGCATCTGCCCGGGCGAGAATCTGGAGGTCGGCCACCAGCCGCTTCATGCGCCGGGATGATCGAAGCGCCGACTCGACCGATTCAATCTCGAACTCCTGGCTGTTTCCGTTTCCGGACCCGGTCCGGCGGAGCGAATCGTCAAGCAACTCGAGGTTTGCGAGCACGCTGGTCAACGGCGTCCGGAGCTCATGTGAAGCATCGGCGACAAATTCACGTTGGCGTTCCAGGGACCGCTCTCTTTCCGTCCGGGCGATTGAGAGTTCGTGGAGCATGTCGTTGAGAGTTCTGGTCAGTTCCGCTACCTCGTCGTCACCTTCCGGTTCGGCGAGGGTCACTTCCGGATCCCTCGTTCTCGCGATCTGTCCCGCGGCCGAGGTAAGTGACGAGATCGGTCGCATCGCCCGCCGCGAAAGAAGCACGCCACCGAGCGCCGCGAGGAGGGTGGCCGCGAGGGTGCCGGCCGCGATCGCGAACCAGATTCTTCCGATCGAAGCTTCGAGCCGGTCCATCGGGCGTCCGTACCGGACCCAGGCGACGGCAATGTTGCTTCCCGGGGCGGCAGGGATAAAGGTGGTGGCGATCTGCCACCCATCATGGTTCGAAATCCCCGGTTCCGACAAAGGTCCGAGGTCATGTGATTTGGGTGGCCGGAAGGTGACGTTGTTGCTGAGCTTTGTCACATCCGCGGAACCGTTGACTGACGAAAGGATGTTGGCGAGTACGGCGTCACTGCCGACAAAGGCAGGGGTGGTCAGAACCTTGTCACTGATCTCCGCTGCGAGTTCATTTGCTTTCGCTTCGGTGTCAGCCGCGTAGTTTTCCCGCAACTGATCTGAAGTGATCTGACCCACAACAAGCCCGAATACGACCAGAATTATGAAAGTGATTCCGGACGATACGGCAGCGAGCTTCCACTGGATCGGCCAGTGTGGAGGCCACTTTCGCGACCTGCGCATGCGATCGAGGAGGCTCGCCTCGGCCAAGGGAATCAGACCTTGATCACGTAGCCGGCTCCGCGCTTGGTGTGGAGGATGCGGGGTTCCCCGCCTTCCTCGAGTTTGCGACGGAGATTGGAGATGAAGACGTCGATCGTGTTCGTCTCATCCAGCGGGTCGTATCCCCAGACCTCTTCCAGCAGACGTTCGCGCGAAATGACCAGTCTCTGGTTTCGCATCAGATATTCGAGAAGTTCGAATTCGCGCTTCGTCAACTCGACTTCCCGGTCACCACGTCTCGCTTCCTGGGAATCAGGGTTTAGGCGAAGGTCGCCGATTGTGAGCATGGCTGACCCGCGTGGCGGATGGCGGCGCAACAGGGCCCGGATTCGAGCGAGCAGCTCGGATCGGTCATAGGGCTTTTCAAGGTAGTCGTCGGCCCCGCTGTCAAGCCCTTTCACGCGGTTCTCGGCCCCGTCACGTGCGGTCAGCATCAGGATCGGCAACTCGGCGCTGGTCTCACGCAGGCCGTTGCATACCTCGAGGCCGTCGATGTCCGGCAGTCCGAGATCAAGAACAACCAGATCCGGGAGAAATTCAGCGGCCACACGAAGCCCGCCGATGCCGTCTTCACGGGCGCGTACTTCGTATCCCTCGGCCCTCAAGGTGCGCCTCAGAACATCGACGATTTCTTCGTCATCCTCGATTACGAGAATGCGCCCGCCACTCTGTTCCTCATCAACCATGCCGAGGATTCTAAGCGAGCGGGAACCCGGGAAGGGTAAGGAGCGGTTCTGTGGAAAGAAAAGCCATGTTTGTACGTTCAGTCCGGCGCGGTTCCGACCGGCGCCCGTCACGTGGCGCCTCGAAGAAGCCAACCAAGGCGAAGGCTGCGGCCAGGGAACCCCTCCGCCAGCATCATCTCGACCTGATCGGTCTAGGCAGCGTCCTGCTGGGGATCTATCTCGTCTTCGTGCTCTACTTTGGCTGGAATGGAGGCAGGCTGGGTTCCGGAATCAGTGACGGACTCATGTACACGCTCGGACTGGTTGCCTACCTGGTTCCGGTGGCCCTGTTCGCGGCTGGCGCTGTTGCGATCTTCAGGCCGGCGATGCCAGTCACAAGGCCGCTCCGCCTGGGATCGGCCCTGCTGCTGGCCGGGCTGCTCCTGGCCTTTGCCGGTGGAACTGTCGGCCTGGGCGGTGGCCGCCCTGATCGAATCGCCGATTTCGACCCGGGATGGTTTCCCGAACACGGGGGTGTCATCGGAGAGAGTTTCTACTGGGCCTTCAGCAGCCTGCTTCAGGCATTCGGTGCCCATCTGATCGCGGCATTCTCGATCCTAGGGGGAATTCTTCTGCTGACAGGCACCACGGTTGCGGCGGTACTCGGGCGAAGCGGCAACGCGATTCGCAAGGCCGGTGTGACCTCGGCCGAGAAGACCCGGACCTTCGCCCGTACGGCGATTCTCCACGATCAGAAGGCTTCTCCGGAAGAAGCGGAGACAATCCTTGACCCGGTCACGCCAGGAGAAGAACCAACCGTGACGATCGGCAGCCTCGATGACACCGACGAGATGGAACTCCCGGCCGCACCGAAGCCGGCTGCGTCGCCATTTGAAGTTGATATCTGGGCAGAGGAAGGTGATGAACCGACGGTTTCCGACCGGACGGAGCGGCTTGAACCGATTGACATCTTCGGCGAAGGAGCCCAGGCTCAAGTCGGTGGGGTTGGCACGGTTGTGGCCGAACCGGGTGTCAATGACGGCAGCGGGGGCAACCGGGACGATTCCGGCGACGAGGGGATTTTCAGCGATGATTTTGAAGAGGAGTTGAGGCAGCTCGAAGACGAGTTTGATGAGCCGGAGATCGAAGATCCCGGGTCCGGATCGGAACCGGTCGCGGCCGAAGCTCCGGTTGATGGGAAGGAAGAACAGCTGGCCCTGACCCCGATGGGTGAAAAGAGGGGCGCCACGCTCTCCGAGGAGATCAACTACAAGCCGCCGCCGGTCAAGGTGCTGGAACGTGGCCAGAAGGGCGGCGGTCCGGACCCCGCCGAACAGAAGGAACTGGCCCGGAAGCTCGTCGAGACGCTGGGTCACTTTGGGGTTGAAGCCAAGGTGGTCGGTGTGGTCACTGGTCCTCACGTGTCGCGTTTCGAGCTTCAGCTCGCTCCCGGCACGAAGGTGAAGAAGGTCTCCGAGCTGGCTAACGATCTCGCTTACGCTCTGGCCTCGACCGATATCCGGATACTGGCGCCGATTCCGGGAAAGCAGGCCGTCGGGGTAGAGGTGCCCAATTCGAGCCGCAACATGGTTCGGCTCGGTGACATTTACGGCAAGCCGAAGGAGAAGGATTCACCTCTGCTCGCCTGGCTCGGCAAGGGAATCGACGGCAAAGCAGTCTCGACCGACCTTTCGAAGATGCCACATGTGCTGGTCGCGGGAACCACGGGCTCGGGCAAGTCCGGCTGCGTCAACGCGGTGCTTTCCTCGATCCTGATGCGATCTTCACCGAATGAAGTGCGGCTGGTCCTGGTCGATCCCAAGCAGGTTGAGCTGAACCACTACGAGACGGTCCCGCATCTGCTCACGCCAGTTGTGACCAACCCCAAGCTCGCCGCGAACGTATTGAACAATCTGATCGCGGAGATGGAAACCCGCTACGGGCTTATGAAGGAAGCCCGTGCCCGGAATATCGAGGATTACAACAAGGCGATGACAGCTGAAGGCGAACCGCGCCTTCCCTACATCCTCTGCGTGATCGACGAGTTGGCCGACCTGATGATGGTCGCACCGGCCGATGTTGAATCCTCGATCATCAGACTCGCCCAGAAGTCCCGGGCGACGGGGATACACCTGTTGCTGGCGACACAGCGTCCTTCAACGGACATCATCACCGGCACAATCAAGGTCAACATTCCTTCCCGGATCGCTTTTGCCGTTTCCTCCCAGACCGATTCCCGGGTCATCCTCGACCAGGGTGGGGCGGAATCACTGCTCGGTCAGGGCGACATGCTCTTTCGCGGGCCGGGCACATCGAAACTTGCCCGGATCCAGGGTGCGTTCGTTTCCGAGGACGAGATCGCACGGATCACTGATTTCTGGTCCGCGCAGGGTGAGCCGGAATTCGAGCAGGAGTTGCTCAACGAGCCTGAAACGGTCCAGGAAGGCAGTTCGGACAGTGATTTCGACCCCGATCAGGACGATCTCCTGACCGAGGCCATCATGCTTGTAGTCGAGACCGAGACCGCTTCGGTTTCGATGATCCAGCGGCGCCTGAGGGTGGGCTACACACGGGCCGGCCGCCTGGTTGACATGCTGGAACGCCGTGGGGTGATTTCCGGATATGAAGGCTCGAAGCCAAGGCAGGTTCTGATTACCCATGCCGATCTGCCGAGGATTCTCGGTGGCGCAGATGCATCGGATGACGATGGGTCAGCAGACGAAGACGGCACTGGCGCTGACGGGGCCTGATCTGCCTTCGTTGTAGGGTCAGGCCGTGACTTCAGGTACGGAGATTTTCAGGTCGGGAAGCAGTTCTGACGGTGAGGTCAGGGCCGGGATTCTGGTCACCGGCACGGAAGTACTCACCGCGACGATCCGCGACGAGAATGGACCTTGGCTCTCTCGGCAGCTAAGTGATCTCGGAGTTGAGTTGATCGAGATCCTGGTGGTGGCCGATCACCCTGGCGACCTGATCAACGGGCTGGAGCACATGAAGTCGACGGGCGTCGATCTGATCATCACCACGGGTGGTCTCGGGCCGACTGCCGATGATCTCACCGCGGAAGTCGTGGCTGCGTTCGCTGGTCGTGCAATGAAGCTGGATGAGGGTATGGAGCGTCAGATCGCGAAGATTCTGGCGCGATTTGCGGCTAGTACCAAGATGGATCTGAGCGCGGAAGCCCTGAATGAAGCCAACCGGAAGCAGGCGATGATTCCGGTTGGAGCTGTCGCACTCGACCCGATCGGGACCGCCCCGGGGTTGATTGTTCCCGGGCAGGAAGCGGGTGACCCGCTGGTGCTGGTGCTGCCGGGGCCGCCCAGGGAACTGAAGCCGATGTGGGAAGCCGCGCTCCGCGAACCACTGTTGCGTGAAGTGATTGACCGTGCCACCCGGCTGCGGAAGATGCGGCTGCGGATGTTCGGCACACCGGAGTCCGAGCTTGCGCTCAGTCTCAGGGAGATCGAGGACGACGGGCTTCCCTTTGATGGGCTGGAGATAACCACCTGCCTTCGCAAAGGCGAAGTCGAGGTTGATGTGCGGTATCGCGATGCGGCGGCCGATGCCGCAGTCCGTCTTCGCGATGAGCTGAAGGCACGGCACAACCGTTCGCTTTACAGCCTTGACGGCCGAACTGTTGACGAGGTCGTGGCGGGACTGCTGGCAGGGCGGAGGCTCGGTCTTGCAGAGTCATGCAGCGCCGGTCTGCTGGGGGCGAGGATCGCCGATGTCCCGGGTTCATCGGAGTATTTCGCCGGTGGCGTGATCAGCTATTCGAATGAGGCCAAACGCGACATGCTCGGTGTCGACCAGGCGTTGCTGGACGAGTTCGGGGCTGTTTCGGCCGAGGTGGCGGAAGCGATGGCTATCGGCGCAATGGAGCGCTTCGACGCGAATGTCGCGATCTCGATCACTGGTGTCGCCGGTCCCGGTGGAGGCAGCGAGGAGAAGCCGGTCGGCCTGGTTCACTTCAACGTTCGGACCGCTGAAGGGGGGGTCAGGGCTGCCGCGCCGGTGATCCCTGGCGGGCGCCGCGACGTGCGTGAACGGTCAGCCCTGGTGGGGATGCATCTGCTGCGCGAGATGCTTGTCTGAACCGTCCGGACGGGATGTGAGGATTCAGATGTGAGTCTTCACGGAAGTGTTGCTCGTGTGACGCACAGTTGAGCGGATTTACGGCAGCTTTCGGGGAGCGGAAGCCGAATTGAAGTTTCCGTCCGAAGGAAGTCCTAATGTTCCCGAAACGAACTTGTGTTCGTGTCTTTTCGGCACGACAAGCAAACGAACTGCCCGACACGGCAACGGCGAGGTGAATGAGAATGAGCGATAGACGAGCCAATGATCTTGAACCGGCCACCGACAAGGAGGCCAAGGCAAGGGTTGCTGCCCTTGACGCGGCCAAAAGCCAGATCGAGAAGCAGTTCGGGGCCGGTTCACTCATGAAGCTGGGGGACAAAGCCTCCCTGAACGTCGAGGCGATTTCCACTGGAGCCCTGCCACTGGACATTGCTCTCGGTGTCGGGGGGATTCCCCGGGGCCGGATCGTCGAGATCTACGGTCCGGAATCCTCCGGCAAGACGACTCTCGTCTACCACATCATCGCCGAGGCACAGAAGCGCGGCGGGGTTTGTGCCTTTGTTGACGCCGAACATGCGATCGACCCTGTCTACGCGAGAAAGATCGGTGTCAACACCGATGAGTTGCTGGTTTCGCAGCCGGACTACGGTGAGCAGGCACTGGAGATCGTTGATGTTCTCACTCGTTCGGGTGCCGTCGACGTGGTTGCGGTCGACTCGGTCGCTGCCTTGACCCCGCGGGCCGAGCTCGAGGGCCAGATGGGTGAGATGACGGTCGGGCTGCAGGCCAGGCTGATGTCGCAGGCGCTCAGGAAGCTGGCCGGCAACCTGAACCGGGCCAACACGTTGTGCCTGTTCACCAACCAGATTCGCGAGAAGATCGGTGTTTCTTTCGGTTCACCCGAGACCCAGCCGGGTGGTCGGGCTCTCAAGTTCTATTCCTCACAGCGACTTGACATCCGCCGGATCGAGACCCTCAAGGACGGAACCGATGCGGTTGCCAACCGGGTTCGCGTCAAGGTCGTCAAGAACAAGGTGGCGGCACCGTTCAAACAGGCGGAATTCGATATCGAATACGGACTTGGTATTTCCCGCGAAGGATCACTGATCGACCTGGGCATCGAACATGATCTGGTTCAGAAATCCGGCTCCTTCTTCTCCTATGGCGAGACCCGTCTCGGCCAGGGTCGTAATAACTCGAAGCAGTTCCTGACCGAAAACCCCGATATCGCGCAGGAGATCGAAGACCGGATTCTCAACAACCTGGGAATTTCCCGGGATGGTTCGCCAATTGAAAGCTCCGCTCCGGAAGGAGTCGATGCCGAGACGGGAGAAATCATCGAGCCGGCCGGTGAGGTCGATCTGAAGGCAGCCTAGCCCGGGCATCAGGTCCGGCTGCCCTTCGAGAGACCGGCTTGGCTGACGACGTACTCGCGAAGGCTCTCGCGGCAATCAGCCGCAAGGACCGGACCGAGTCCGAGATCAGGGAATGGCTCGCTGTCCGGGAAGTCGAGCCGGAAGAGATCGAGCGGGTAGTCGAATACCTGATTGAGAACCTCGCGCTTGACGACAAGAGATTCGCGATCGCCTACGCAAGTGACAAGAGGGAACTCGCCGGATGGGGTCGTGACCGGATACGTGAAGTGCTCCAGCGCCGTGGAGTGGAACGGCACCTGATCGACGAAGCGCTGAACCGAACTGACGGAGAAAGTGAAGTAGACCGGGCGGTCCGGATCCTGATCGAAAAGAGGGTCGGCCTTGATGATGACCGGGGCCGACAGCGGGCACTGGGGTTGCTGGCGCGACGTGGATATGAGGCTGAAGAAGCCTACGCCGCCATAAGAATCGCGGGCCAGGCTGCCTGAGAGAAGGACTTGAAGCGTCAGATACCCTTGTGGGAGGCATGGCGCTGAACTCGATCATTCCAGCCTGGCTACGGAACCGGTCTCACAACCCGGGGCCAGTGGAGTCCGGGGAAAGGCCGATGGTGACTGGGGCGGATGCGGACGAAGCCTCGCGCAATGGATCAAGCCCGCCGTCGGATACCAAACCGACACCGGGGATTCCCGGCTCACCTTCACCTGACTATGACTCACCGCCACCTCGTGAAGGACTCCTTTCAGCCGAAGCAGAGTTGAGGGCGCGACGTGAGGAAATCGTGCGCCTCGAAGAGCGGGCCCTGCGGGAACTCGAATCCGCGCGAACCCGGTTGCGAGAGGCCAACCGGAGAGCGGAAGCGGCCGAAGAACGGGAATTGAAGCTCCAACAGGCCGAGTTGGAGCTGGAGGAAGTCCGCCAGGCCCGCGTGGCAGAACTCGAATCGGTCTCCGGCACAACCCGCGAACAGGCCCGGAAGCTGCTCCTGAAGCAAGTGGAAGATGAAGCCGCTCATCAGGCAGGACTGACTGTACGCCGGATCGAGGAAGAAGCCCGACTTGACGCCGAGCGCCGTGCCCGCGGAATCCTCGCTGTGGCAATGCAGCGACTCGCCTCGACCCAGTCCATCGAGACGAACACCTATTCAATGCAGCTGCCGAATGAAGAGATGAAAGGCCGGATCATCGGCAAGGACGGCCGGAACATCCGCGCCCTCGGGAACCTCACCGGGGTGGACATCATCATCGACGAAACTCCCGAAACGGTGGTGATCTCGAGTTTCGACGGCGTCAGGCGGGAAATCGGTCGGATCACCCTCGAGAAGCTGATTGCCGAGGGACGGATTCATCCGGCATCCTGCGAGGCCGCTTACAACGAGGCCGTAGACGAAGTCGAGGATGTGATCGTTGAAGCGGCAGAATCGGCACTGCTCGATACGAGGGTGACCGGTCTCCATCCGGAACTGGTTCGCTTGCTGGGTCAGCTCAGGTTCCGGACCAGCTACAGCCAGAACGTGCTGGCCCACCTGGTGGAATGCTCAAACCTCGCCGCACTGATGGCGGCGGAACTCGGAGCGTCCGTTGAAATAGCCAGGCGGGCAGCGCTGCTTCACGACATCGGCAAGGCGGTAAGCCATGAGGTGGAAGGCACCCACGCCGCGGTTGGCGCGAGACTCGCCCGCCGTCACGATGAGGCGGAGGCGATCGTGCATGCGATTGAGGCCCACCACAATGAGGTTGAGCCGGCAACGGTTGAAGCGGTGATCGTCCAGGCCGCCGACGCTCTCTCCGGTGCCCGGCCCGGAGCCCGCGGAGATTCCCTGGAGCAATACGTAACCCGGCTCAGCGACCTCGAAGAGATCGCACTGAGGCAGGAAGGAGTCAGACAGGTTTTCGCAATGCAGGCCGGCCGCGAGATTCGGGTCATGGTTGACCCGGGCCAGATCGATGATGACGCCACGGCCCTTATCTCACATGAAATAGCGGCCGCGATCGAGCGCGAAATGGAGTACCCCGGCCAGATCAAGATCACCGTTATCCGGGAACTCAGGTCCACCCGGATCGCCAGATAGCCGACAGGCAAAGTTTCCGCCCGAATCAGTAGGATTCGCTCCGATGGATATCAAGACCGTCTTTCTAGCCTTCGGCATCGGCCTCGCCTGCTTCGCGGTGGTTGTGAGCTTCGCGGGCCTGCGCCTGAAGAACTTCCCCAGCAAGGGTGCCTTGGTCGGGCTGCTCCTGTGCGGGGCGATCCTGGTTGCCGGAACTGCGACCTTCGCCGTCAAGCTGTCCATCGAAGAAGCCCACGAGCGCGAAGAGGGCCATCATCCCGCCGGCGAAGAGAGTCAAGAGGCTGCCGGCGTTCGTTTGATTCACACTGCCGACGCGGTCTGAAAGCCAGCTGCTCAATACGTCCGGCCCGGATCGCCGGACTGGGACTCCGCTACCAGACTCGACCGGTGCCTGGACGCCGGTGTAATCTCGTTGCTCCATGAAAACTTTTCATGTCACCACCTTCGGGTGTCAGATGAACGAGCATGATTCGGAACGGATGAAGGGCATGCTTACCTCGCTTGGCTTTTCGGAAGCAGCCGAGCGCGATGCTGCCGATCTGATTCTTTTCAACACTTGCTCGATTCGCGAAAACGCGGACAACCGTTTCATCTCCCACCTGGGTGAGGCCAAGCGACTGAAGCGGGAAGATCCTGAACGAATCGTCGGAGTCGGAGGTTGCTGGGCGCAGTCGGTCAAGGACGAAGTTTTTCGCCGCTTTCCGTTCGTCGATGTGGCTTTCGGGCCCGGACAGATTCACAAGCTGGCCGAGTTCCTCAACTCCGATCAGCTGACCGCTCAGGGGTATTTCGAGTTCGAGGATTTTGCCGGCCATCTTCCGGCCCACCGCGCCCGGACCTTCCAGGGCTGGCTCCAGATATCCCAAGGCTGCAATTGTGTCTGCTCCTACTGCATCGTGCCTTCGACCCGGGGCCGTGAACAGAGCCGGGATCCACGCGAACTGGTCGCCGAAGCCGAAAAGCTGGCCGCTGACGGCGTTCGGGAAGTAACCCTTCTGGGTCAGAACGTGAATTCCTACGGCCGGGATCTCCCCCGGGAATCCCGGATCCGCTTTTCCGATCTGCTGGCAATGGTCGATGAAATCGACGGAATTGACCGCCTCAGGTACACCAGTCCGCACCCGAAAGACATGCGGGAAGATGTCATCGAAGCGCATGCGTCTCTGCCCTCGCTTTGTGAGCACATCCACCTTCCACTCCAGTCCGGGTCGAGTCCGATCCTCAAGAAGATGCGTCGCACGTATACGCGCGAGAGATACATGGACAGGGTCGCGATGATCCGGGAAAAAGTCCCGGACTGCGCGATCACTACCGACGTCATCGTCGGCTTCCCGGGCGAGACGGAGACGGATTTCGAACAAACCCTGGAAGTGGTTGAAGAGGTCGGGTATGACGGAGCCTTCACTTTCGTATATTCACCGCGCCGTGGCACCCTGGCCGCAGAGATGGAAGACCAGGTCCCGCATCCGGTCAAAGTTGAACGAATGGAACGGCTCGTCGAAGCTGTACAGCGGCGGGCCAGGGAACGCGCCCAGCGCTTCGTCGGACGGAACATGGAGGTACTTGTGGAAGGTCCGAGCCGCAACGACCCGACCCGCATCCGTGGCCGCAGCCGTCACAACAAGGCAGTCAACTTTGAAGGTACGGCGGAGCCGGGCAAAATGGTCGAGGTCGAGATCAGCGCCGCGACCTCCCAGACTCTCACCGGCACCGAACGGCTGTTGAGCGTCATCGGCAACTGAGGAAGGAATGGAAGCGGACAATCCGGTGATTGCCGTATTCGGTCCGACCGCGATCGGCAAGACCGGTATCGCAACAGAACTGGCGAAACTGCTCAGGGCCAGGGGCGAAGACCCGGTCGCGATCAATTGCGATTCGATGCAGATCTACCAGGGACTGGAATTGATCAGCGGAGCGGCAACCACCCGGGAACGGGAGCAGCTTGAGCACCGGCTGCTCGGCTTCGTCCCGGTGAATGAAGAATTTACCGCCGGACGATTCGGCGAGCGCGCCCGCGAGGAGATCGATTTAGCGATCGCGGCAGGCAGACAACCGATTCTTGTTGGCGGAACGGGGCTCTACCTGCGCTCTGCGCTCAGCGACCTCGATATGCGTCCCCCCGTTGATGAAGCCCTGAGAGCCGGGGTCGAAGCCGAGATCGAGCAGCGTGGCCCGGAGGTGCTTCATCGGGAACTTCCGGTGGAAGTGGTCGAAAGGGTTCATCCGAACGACCGCAAGCGGGTTGCCCGCCTGACCGAACTGATCCGTTCGGGAATCGACCCGGCTCCCGACCACAAAGGCGGGGGTGAACTCTGGACGGCAAAGTTCCGCCATCCGACGGTTCTGGCGGGGCTCGTCGAAGATGACGGGGATCTCGTCGCGAAAATTCGCGAGAGGGTCGACGCGATGGCAAGAGCCGGTGCGGCGGCCGAGGCCGAAGCGGCGTTGCAGGCCGGGGCGGTCCGAACGGTCAGGGCGGCAATCGGTTTCGATGAATTCCGCAGCGGAGACCTCGAGCGAATCGTCGTGCTTCATCGCCGGTACGGGCGCCGGCAAATGACCTGGATGCGACGGATGGAGGGAGTGCAGGTAATTGACCGGACAGGGATTTCAAACCTCGAGGTAGCGGCCCGGATCCTCGAGCTGGCCGATGTTTCCCGTCCGGGAACGTGACTGCACCCGGTGCTACTTCCGGATAGCTTGCCGGGTCGCATGGAATTCGAGAAATGGCAAGCCCTCGGCAACGACTACGTAATCATCAATGCGGATGACCTGCCCTGGGATCTGAACCCGCAAAGGGTTCAGCGGATCTGCGATCCGCACTTTGGTGTCGGGTCTGACGGCATTCTTCTGATCGAGAAGTCCGAAGATCCTGGCTATGTGGCAAGCCTGAGGATCTTCAACCCCGATGGTTCGGAAGCGGAGCTTTCCGGCAACGGCGCGCGGGAAGCGATCCTTTACCTGAGAAAGCATGGCTGGACTGACGCCGACACCTTCACGATCATGACCGCTTCCGGTCCGGTCACTCCAACCATCACCTCCGAACGGACCTGTGCGGTCGCCATGGGCAGGGCCACCACCACATCAAAGGACTACCCGGAAGGGTCAGCCGATGGAACCGGCAGCCTCTCTTCCGGAGATCGTGACTGGAAGTTTCAGCATGTTTCGATCGGCAACCCGCAATGTGCGATCGAGGCCGGGGCGGACCTGGAAGAGCTTGATCTGGGCAGGATCGGACCCGGCATCGAAAACAACGTGGTCTTCCCGAACCGCACCAACGTGTCCTTTTACCGGGTCTCGGGCTCCCGCGTCCGGACGCGAATCTTCGAGCGGGGAGTGGGGGAAACACTCTCCTCCGGGACCGGGGCATCCGGAGCTGCGGTTGCGGCGTTTCTCGGTGGGACGCCCAGCCCGATTACGGTTGAACTCGACGGTGGCGAGCTACTGGTAGAGATCACCCCCGAGCTTGATGTCACACTGACCGGCTGGGCGGAACCCATTGCCGCCGGCCGGCTTGCACCTGAAATGATGGCCGCCCTGGCCGAACTCGGGCACTGAGAACCGAAAAACCCTTCACAGGAGGAAGCACCGTGGCGCTGACCGATCCATCAAAGCGACTGCAGGCGATGCCGCCGTACATGTTCGCTGAACTTGAAAAGAAGGTCGCCGACAAGCGGGCGGCCGGAATCGACGTGATCAGCCTTGGTATCGGTGACCCCGACCATGCCACCTACCCGCATGTGGTGGAAGCGATGCAGGCCGCGGTTGCGGAGCCGGGCAACCAGAAATATCCGAGCAACCGGGGCCGGGAAGAGTTCCGTCAGGCCTTCTCGAAGTTCTATCTCGATCGCTTCGGGGTCGGGATCAATCCGGAGAATGAGGTCATTCCTGCTATCGGCGCCAAGGAATGCATCTACAACCTGTGCTTTGCCTTTCTCGACCCGGGAGATGTCGCGCTCGCCTCTGACCCGGGCTACCCGGTCTACACTGGCGGGCCGATCCTCGCCGGTGCCGAGGCCGTCCTGCTTCCGCTTCGGGAAGAGCTGGGATTCGCTCCTGACCTGGACGCTATTGACGCGCAGACCGCGGACCGGGCCCGGCTGCTCTTCCTCAACTACCCGAACAACCCCTCGGGAGCGATCGTGCCGGATGGCTTCTTCGAGAAGGTTGTCGAGTTCGCCCGGGAGAACGAAATCCTGGTTGTCCATGACAACGCCTATTCGGAGACGACCTACGACGGTTACGTGGCACCCAGCTTCCTCGCCACCCCGGGAGCAAAAGAGGTCGGAGTTGAGGTGTTCTCGCTATCCAAGGGCTACAACATGACCGGCTGGCGGGTCGGTGCGATCCTCGGCAATGCCGACGCGATCAGCACCTATTGGCGGCTCAAGACAAACGTTGACTCCGGGCTTTTCGAGGCGATCCAGATGGCAGCGGTCGCGGCACTGGAAGGCCCGTCTACATCGCTGGAAGAGATGAACGGTATCTACGCCCGGCGGCGAGATCTGACGGTAGACACACTGCGGGCGATCGGGGTGGACGTAAAAAGCCCGAAGGGCACGATCTACGTCTGGGCGCCGGTGCCGGACGGATACACATCAACCAGTTTCTGCGAGAAGGTGCTGGAGGAGGCAGCCGTGGTTATTTCACCCGGCTCGATGTACGGCCGCAGCGGCGAGGGATACTTCCGCATCTCGTTGACCACGCCGGACGAGCGGCTTTCGGAGGCACTCGAGCGAATGCGCGAACACCTCGCCTGAAAACCGCCGGCCGGGCAACGAGAGCAGGGAAAGCTACGCGGTCAGGCCGGACCCGGCAGCCGAACCCCGGCCGGGTGAGCACCCGGGTTGAAGAAACGGCCATATGGCGCTCGTTTCTTCAATCCCGCTTGCCTTTGGCTTGCCCTTCGCTTGTGTCTGGCTTGCGCGTCGCTTCGTTCAGGCGGCTTCGGGGAGGCGTCCCTCGGCCTCGAGGGTCAGGCGAAGACCGGTCTTGAGGTCCCGGGGATGCCAGCCAAGCTCGGTCCGGGCCTTCGCACCGTCGGCCCAGAAGGTGACTCCGTCGGCCGAGCTGATCAGTTCCGCGAGGTTCGGCGGCTGATCCATGATCTTGCCGACCAGGGGTCCGATCGGCCTGAGAGCCTTGAGCAGCGGGGTCGGCATGTTGCGCTTCGGTACCTTGCGTCCGGCAAGCTCGCCGACTGCTTCAAGGGCCTGTCGCATCGTGTAATTGCCTTCGTTCAGAATGTAGCTTTCGCCGACCTCGCCCTTGTCGAGCACGAGCGCAAAGCCGGCCGCGATGTCATCAACATAGGTGAGTCCGGTGCCGAAATCCGGGAAAGGAACCATAGGCAGCTTGCCGTCGAGAAACTGGTTCATGGTCGCCCCGAGTTCGGAATGGTCGTCGGGTCCGTACACGCCGGCCGGCTGGACGATGACACAGGGCAGGTTGCGGGTCTTGATCAGGTTTTTCGCGATCTGATGTGCCTCGTACTTGGTTTCCTCATAAACCGAGGTGAAATTAAGCCCGTCGGGGTTGTCGAGGTCCGGTCGGCGGTATTCCTCGGTGGCCACGTTCTGGTGGGTGCTGCCGAAGACGGCGCAGGTTGAGACGTAAAGCACCTTGGGTATTTCGGCTTCCAGGGCCGCTTCCAGTGTGTTGACGGTGCCTTCCACATTGGCTTTGCGAAGCACCGGAATCCGGTCTTTCGGGATTCCGACCTCATACAGGGCGGCGTTGTGGAGCAGGGCGTCGTGACCGGCCATCTGCTCTGCGAGGCGGGGCCGGGAGGAGAGGTCACCGTCAACCAGAGAGCATCCGAGGTCCTCGAGTCCACTTGCCTTGGAACGGTCCCGAACCAGGCAAGTCAGTTGATGACCCTGCCCGGTCAGCAGCCTTGCCGTCGCTCCTCCGATAAACCCTGTCGCACCCGTCATGAAGATCTTCATGGAGGGAGCGTACCGGGAGCCCGTCCTATCTAGGATGCAGTGAGTGAGTGAATCGGTGGAAACCGCGAAGAACCGGCGGGCCAAGCAGCGGGCCCTGATGATCGCCGTCGACCAGACTGGCGGCGCCAGCCTGGCCGAACTCGGTGAATTGCTTCGCACAGCGGGTGTGGCGACGGTAGGCGAAGTCATGCAGCGTAGGAGCGAGCCCGATCCTGACCGCTACTTCGGGCAGGGAAAGCTCGAAGAAGTCAAGGAGGAAGTCAAGCGCACAGGAGCCAACCTGGTTGCCTGTGATGATGAGCTAGCTCCCCGGCAGGAACGCAACCTCGAAGCCAGCCTCGGGGTGCCGGTGATCGACCGGACTGCCGTGATCCTCGACATTTTCGCCGACCATGCCCATTCGGCCGAGGGCAAGCTCCAGGTAGAGCTGGCACAGCTGGAATACAACCTCGCTCGCATGAGGGGTCTCTGGACTCACCTCGAGCGCCTCGGGGCCGGGATCGGCACCAGGGGCCCGGGTGAATCCCAGATCGAGACCGACCGCCGTCTGGCCCGAGACCGGATTGCCGCTCTCAGGCGCCGGCTCCGCCACGTTGAGCAGAACCGCGGTGTGATGCGGGCAAGGCGTCAGGACTCGTCGCTGCCGCAGGTGGCGCTCGCGGGTTACACCAACGCCGGCAAGTCAACCCTTCTCAACGCGCTGACCGGGGCGGAGGTCAGCGTCGGCAACCGGCTGTTCCATACGCTCGACCCGACGACGCGAGGCTTCGAGTTCGAAAGCCGGCGCTATCTGGTTACAGACACGGTCGGATTCATCGAGAAACTTCCCCACCAGCTGGTTGAAGCCTTTAAGGCAACGCTGGAAGAGACAGTCCTTGCCGACCTGATCCTCCACGTCGTGGACGGTTCAGCCGGAGAGGAGCGGATGCAGGCGGAAATGGCGGCTGCTGACAGCGTGCTCGACGAAATCGGTGCCGGTGACAAGCCGAGGCTGCTCGTGCTGAACAAGATCGACCTGCTTGACAGAGAGCAACGCTCGGAAGCGAGAATCGACCATCCCGAAGGGATTCAGGTCTCCGCGGTGACCGGTGAAGGTCTCGACGCACTGCGGAAGGGGATGGAACGGGCGTTCGAGGAAACCATGACTCCGGTCGAGCTGCTGGTTCCCTATTCGGAAGGTGCCCGGCTCCATGAGCTCCATGAAGTGGCCGGCAAGGTGGACCGGGAAGACGGGCCGGAAGGTGTGCTGGTCAGGACGCGGCTCCCGTTGGGTGAAGTCCACCGCTTCGCCGACCTGGCAACCCAATAGAGTCCGCGGGGATGGAACTCAAGGTTCAGCTACTGAGCGATTCGGCAACCCTGCCGACCCGTGCCCATGAGGGCGACGCCGGACTTGACCTTTACGCCTCCGAGCCGGCCCATATCGGCCCGGCTGAACGCTGGCAGGTCGCGACCGGGATCGCGGTCGAGATCCCCGATGGGCACGCCGGCCTTGTCTTGCCACGTTCCGGCCTCGCGCGTCGCCACGGGATCTCATTGGTCAACGCACCGGGCCTGATTGACGCCGGCTACCGGGGCGAGGTGAAGGTCCTCTTGCTGAACAACGACCCGGCCGAGATCTTCCGGATCAAGCCGGGTGATCGGATCGCCCAGCTCCTGGTCACCCCTCTTGCCGCGGTGGAGCCGGTGCAGGCCGACGCTCTCAGCGAGAGCGTC
>WPCI01248690.1_pt1 | contig 32094 bp, 20 predicted proteins | sample 5399871 | NCBI WGS metagenome assembly WPCI01 (sample SAMN12869469, study PRJNA574797) | sludge metagenome | isolation source: wastewater treatment of pH7 | place: China:Beijing | collected 2019-05-20 | reverse complement strand
AAACAGCAGTATATTCCCCGGTCAATGTTCTGTTAGTTTCCGCCCACTCAGTTCCGTCCCCTGTCAGGGGCAGGGATGAGATTTTACCATTAACATAGAGAACATATGAGATGGTTATATTATGCGTGTTCTGGTCGATATTGCCCAGGATGAAGTTACCTTTTTCACAGAGCATAACAAGCTCGATTGTACCATCCTCGGCAATTTTTTCGATGTATCCGGCGAAAGGCGTGGATGTTGTTTTCCCATGTGCAGTGATTTTACCGGAGAAAACGTTTCCTTCCTGGCTGTCTATTTCGTAAACGCTGTTCTGGGCAGTTGTCCATGTCCCTATGAGGTCAGGAATCGGCTTTCTGTAACAGGGAATTTCTACTCCGTTACGCACTGCGAGAGCCGTCCGGACTGTAACAACACCCCCTGAACTGGAGATCATTCTCGTTGAAAAAATGTCATCTGACCTTATGATGCCGCTTCGGTACGATCTGGTATCCCCTTCACTTTCATAGCTGAAGAAATGCTTGCCGTGTTTATCGTCAATGGCAAAGAATAGAGGAGAGCAGGAGTCATCCTGTACAATCGTAAACAGCCGGTCATACTGAGTGACTGTATAATCTTCTCCTGAGTTCTCTGCGGAAAATTCACCGGACGCAGAATCATAAGTGATACCTGAAAATGTTGTAAAATCGCCGGTGATATCATATGGTACCTGTTTTAACCCTGTATCTGTTGCCGGGGGTCCGGGACTGACATAACCGGTGGTGGCAGTTCCTGCAATTAGAAAAAGAATTGCCAGGGAAAAGCTCACCGCAATTACTGTTCTGTAAAATGCTTTCATTTCTCTATTCCTCCTTATTTTTTCAATACATTTTACAGTAATTCTATCATTTTAAATGTTAATATGTTAGAGCACGGGCTAACTTCAGAGTTTTCCATTAAATGTATGATAATCTTATTTGCTTCTCTGCCATCTAATTTTTTCTTCCAATTTTTTTCCAATTTTCTCTTATATAACTGTCATTTTACATCTTCGGAAGTTATTAAACAGAGTATTCGTCTCTTAACTCTTCCTGGATATAAGTCCTGAAAAAGTCTGAAAAAAATAGGTTTCGGGATGAGCTCATTGAGTAAAAAATATTTGCTTAGAGTAAAAAAATATTCTCTTAATATGTGCGCTTATTTTGAGACAAAACCGTAAGTCTGGCAGTATACAAAAAATAAGAGTTTTTCGGCTTGAACTCATAATTTTTTATGAGTTCACAATATTCAGAGCCGAAAAAATGAAGAAACAGCCTTATCAAGCTGCTTCTGCCCATAAACTGAGGGTTCCCTGGAATTGCCCTGTTGATGAATAATTTAGCGGGAGGTCAAGCTGAGCCTGAGAGGTTTCCGCACTTTCTGCAGCCAGAACTTTGCTGTAATTCGACCAGATATTCTGGTCCAGTAGAAGTCCCGTTGCAAAGGGCCCATTCTCCTGGTCATGCACTTCAGCTGTCACTTTTATACTGATGCCTCCATTATTCTTGAGGGCAAGAGGCAGTGACTCGCTTGGCGTACCCGGAGAAACCGTCCCGAAGTCAAGTGAATCCGGTGAAACGGTCAGGGAAATCACAGGGATAATATTCACTTTAAGTGTCACATTTGTGTCATCTTTCATATTCGTGTCATCTGTTACATTTGTATTGTCAGTCACGTTTGTATCAATAGTTACATTTGTATCAATAGTTACATTTGTACCATCTGTTACATTTGTACCGTCTGTTACGTTAGTGTCATCTGTTACATTTGTATCATTAGTCACATTTGTATCGTCTGTTACGTTAGTGTCATCAGTTGTTCCACTCTTATAACTGACTGCAAGGATTGCACTTGAAGGAATCATGTAGTCGCCACTGTTATCCGTAACAGAGGGGGCTATTATCTGAGCCTCATTGTTCTGAGACAGGAGATAGGATGTAACATCTCTTGCTTCATCGATATCCAGATTCGAGGAAGGAGTAGAGTCATAAACACCGGATATACTCATTTCATTAAATTTCAGAGCAATTCCTTCGTGACCTCCTGACTGGACTGTGGTCCAGAGCCGGGCATTGTCCACATTGCCGAGGTCTATAGAATCGCCTGCAAAAGCGATTTTCACGGTAGCTTCATCCGGAGTAAGGCCTCCTGAAGAACTCATTGTACTGACTGCATCGCAGCCCTCATTGATCCAGTATTGGGTTTCCTTTCCTGAGGCATCTTCGTAAACCACAAGCAGGGCTATGCCATCAATACAGAAACTGTTTTCAGCATCGCTATTAGTGTTTTTGACTGTTGTAATATAATTTCCGCTTCCGCTCACAAGCCCTGTTACATTATAAGCCCATGTCCCGGTCGGATAATCATACTGTCCCCAGCCTTTCTGATCAGCGTATTCGGCTTCCGGAGTCAAGGAGCTTCCTGCGAAATCAAGACTCATGGAAGGAATGACCCCACTGGAACCTGTTGCACTCCATGTCCAGAAATTATAGAGCCTTGCATACTTCACGATTGCCCCTTCCGGAAGTGACAGAGAGTGACCTGCTGTGTAGACGTCCCCGGAGGATACTTTAACGTAACTGCTGTTTCCATAATCGTAAATAATGTTTCCTTTAACAGTACCGTGAAGATAGGTTTCAAGGGGCTTGTCTCCGATATAACCGTTGTGCATTACTTCCTGGGTTTTGCTTAGCTCATTATTTGTCGCGTTTGCATCATTTATGGTGGATCCCGGAACGACAACTGCCCTTAGGGTATAATTCTTTGCGTCTTCAGGTTTCCAGACAAATTCAACTGCTTCTGTAGCCCCATTTGCAAGTCCGTTAATCGGCTTGCTTTCAAGAAGGAACCCTTCGGAATACAGTTCAAGAGCAAAACTGCCTGCTTTTTCAGGTCCATTGTTTATTACAGTAACATTTACAGTGTTTACCAGGTTTTTCCAGGCTTTTGCCGCGCTGTTGTGTGATACTTTTATCGCCTGTACGCCCAGGTCAGCTGAAAACTTGGCATCGGTAGTATTATCTGCAGGTGTATCATTGGTAGTGTTGCCTGCAGGTACATCACTGGTAGTGTTGTCTGAAGATGTATCATTGGTAGTGTTGTCTGAAGATATGTCATCGGTGGTGTCGCCTGCAGACCCATTATCGGTAGTGTTATCTGCAGGGGTATCATCGGTGCTGTCACCTGAGGATGATGTGGTGTACTCTGCTGTCAGAATTCCAAGGACGTTTTTATAGAACGAGGCAGTTCTATCATAGGTTAAAGTGTTCGTGCCTGACGATTTTAATGAATCCTTGACGTCCCATGTATTGGACCCGGAAAAAGTTCCCTGAGGCGTGCCTGAACTAAGGGCATTTCCATTAAAGGCGTATGCTCCGTCTGAGCTTGCCTGGTATACAAGTGTTAGCTTTGAATCTGTCAGAGAAGAGCCTTCAGGTAAAGCTGCCTGGAAAGCCGTACTTCCTATGTAATTTTCATTCATCTCGTCGTCACTATAATAACTGTCTGCATCATGTCCACGGTTGACCTGATACCAGATAGTTTTCTTGCTTCCATCGTTGTAAGCCACTACAAGGGTGACGAGTCTTATCCTTCCATCGAATGAGCTATCAAGAGGATCGGTTTTTACTACAGCTGTGTTTTTCCCGGCTTTTACAAGGCCTGTGACATCATAATACATCATGTAGTCACTTGTTACCCTGTTCACGTGGTCGTTAACCTGAACATGCCCGTTTCCTCCGTTGTAAGAATATGTGTACGGAACGTTCAGAGTTTCAGTTCCTAGGTTTTTGCCGTTAAAATCCACTTTTGCCTTTCCCTGATAATTGTTTTGCATATGCCCACAGTAAACATTTGTGAGCAGCATCGCCCATTCGACATTGGCATTATCCGGTACAGTAAAAGTCTTTTCTATAGTATTGGATGCTTTTGCTTCCTGGTCTCCCATTCCGTAATAGCTATCACAATATACCCCACCGCTTACTGTTCCGCTGTGGGCGGAGGTGAGGGGGATTCCACCTACGTAATTATCGGCCGAGCAGACTCCACTGCTCAGAACCATTATTAGCAACACCAAAATAATTTTTCTGTTCGTAGATCTTCCTCCTGTAAATAAGTTAGAGAAAGAATTCCAGAACTCTGTGCACAATCGGTTCCCATTAATATATAACAGGAATTTTAGCAGTTGTCAGTAAAAATAGGGCCAGATAATTTCTGCGGTATATGGGGAAAAAATACCCTATTACTCGATTTGATGACAAGTGAGATTAAATATATTCCTGCTTCTAATGAGACTCTCTTCCACAGATTTTCCAAAATCTTTCCTTAAGGGTTTTCCCAGTTAATAGTTGATTATTATTACAAATAATCTTTTTAGTAACAATTTTTCAGATATATTAAGCTTTCTAAATGCTTCTTAAAAGTACTTATACTTAATTTTTTGTGTAAATTGAATAATAATTTCACAATAAATCAGACATCCTAGAAGATTATCCAGCTGTCCTGTGGTATTTTTACGTCTTTTGTTGCGATTTTTTTAATAAATCATATCAAAACTGTGGAGCCGCCAAAATAATTAGCTGTTATTATATAAATGGGCTTATTTATCTTTATCATAATTTGAAAATTAATTTAATAATTATTAATATTCTTTAGTTTAATAACAAATATTAAAAAATTTTTCATAATATATATTACAAAAAAATAATAGACAAAAAACACACATGATATTCTTCAAATAACATGCCCAAAAAATGAAAGTACTTGAGAGAACTTTCATGCCAAAAGATTTACAATAGGCATCAGATTATCAAATCCTGAATCTGCTCCATTATATAAAAACCAGTACATAATTGTAAGAGAACAGTAAAAAATACTTTTTTTATTTTGGAGCTCTATCTAACTAATTCATTTATATTTCAAACTGCAATAAACCGATTCATTTTTTAAGGCATAAAGTATGAATCTATGATTATTGACCTTTTACGAAATTCTAAAGAATCAATTCCATATTGGCCTGCTTACAGAATTCTAAAAAGTGATCTGAATTAGCTATATGCGTAGCCAGATTATGTCCCTGCTCGAAAAAATGAATTCCAGCCTGGATTTCAGCCGAATGTTTCAGGTGCTCCCTGAGAGTATTGATAGCTTTGAAAGGTAAGCCAGCGCCGATTTTATAATTCAGATAAGAACATTCAGTTCTCTTTTTCGTTAAACAAATTTTATCTTTTCTTTATGCTAAAAGGTAGGATTTAATTTACTTTATCTATCTTCCAATCGCTTACTGAAATACTTTATTTGAGAAGATATATTAATGATATTTTTTAAATACAAAATGCCACTAATTCGAAAAATTAATATACACATACTATATAAAGTAATACAAAATTAAAAATTCGTGAGAATTTATATTCTTTGAAACCTGAGAACTGATTATTATTGGTGGTTTTCAGAGCTTGAAGGTTATTCAGAAAAGCACGGCTTGAACCTGGAATATCTGGAAAAGAAGCTGGTTCAGTATGTTATATGTGTTATCAAAGGCATGGGGTTTGAAAAGGTTTTTCCTGTATACTGCAGGATTTTTTATATTTTTTATATGTATTACTCCATGTCTGGCAACTTATAATTTTGAAGGTACTCCTGAACAGGACGAACTGGTTGAAGTAACATCAGGTACGGTAAAAGGAGGACTTTATGTTGATGGCGGGGAAGGGCTTGGCCCGACTCCTTATGTGCAGGAATTCAATATTCCCGGAGATTCGGTAACATGGGCAAAGATATATGTGGGTATATGGGGGGGGAATGAAGAAAAAACCGGTACTCTGGACATTAATGTGAATGGAAATAGTTTCGAAAGCGTGGAGCTGGAAGGTACGGGAGATAAGGGAGATAACGAAGACCAGAACCCTTCTATATACTGTGCAGGTCATGGGATTTACTGGGTGGCTTATGACATGGGGACTGCTCTAAGTACGGGACCTGTAAAGGTAGAAGCCGAAACAAGCGGGGATATCGACGGCAGGATCTATGGAATAGTCCTTGCAGCAGTATATGAAGATAAAGAAGGACAGGATACAAGGTACTGGGTTGAAGAAGGAAACATAAACCTCCATGATAAAGGCAGGAGTGAAGAAGCGTCCTCAACCCACGATGAAGCATATGCTGATTTCTCGGGAAAAGTGGATGTGGACAGGTATAAGACTGCAAATCTTGCTGCCGTATACCTCTGTGGCAGTCCGGGGCTCGGAGATTCCCTGTACTTCAATGATGAACAGCTTTCTGACGGAGAAAACAGTAACGATATTGCAAATTCTAAGAGTTATTTCGATTTAAAATTCTTTGATGTACTTGATTTTCTTGCAGAGGATGATAACGAACTCAGGTTTCAGAGGGATGATGAAGACTATTTACATCCTGTGTTTGCCGCACTGAGTCTGGGAACGGAAGAAGAAGGAAGTTCTGACCTTATAGTCTCAGGAGTTACTCTACCTGTACTTTATGCAGGGCAGGAAAACATCATAAAGGCAAATATCAAAAACATAGGCCGGGATTCTGCATATGGCTTTCAGGCTGCACTTTACGCTGACAACGAAATAGTCTCAACCGCTTCTGTGTCTTCACTTTCAAGCGGGAAAAGTAAAACCATTGATTTCAACTGGAAACCCGGACGCAGTGGGGAACATGTTCTGAAGGTATCTGTTGACTACACTAACAGGAAAAAAGAACTCTGTGAAATAAACAACTGAAATATTCCTTTTCTTGCCAATATTATTGATTTGACTCCTCCTGAGATTGAAATTGACTCTCCTCTTGACGGCAGTTCAGTAAGCTCAGGATACCTGAAGGTCAGTGGAACAGTTGAAGATACCAGCCGGAACACTACAGTAGATGTTAACGGCCAGAAAGCTTTGCTTGCAGACAAAAGATGGAGTGCAGACATACCTGTTGCCCCCGGACCCAATAAAATAGTTGTTTCTGCAGTAGACGGAACAAACAACACCGGAAAAGAGTTCATTCTTGTTACAGGAATTTCTTCCGGATCTGGTAACAATGAATCCTTTGTGTCCGGTGGTGAAAGAGAGCATGTTAACCGGAAAGTTAACGCGGAACCGGTTAGCAGTACAATCCCGGTTTACCGGGGTGATATACATAAAAAGGATGCCGTGTTTCCGGGGTTTTATGGAGAACTCGGACTAATTTTTGCGGCTTTGTTCCTGAGAGATAAAAAAAGGGGAAAACAGGTATGAGCAGAATCATGAGCAGAAAATGTTTTTTTCTCGCCTTTACAGCTTTTTTCCTCACATTGTATCTGGTAATGTGCCTTACCCCTGCCTCGGCGAATGAAGACGACTGGGACAGCCTGATAGTTACCCTCAGTCCTGAAAACTCCATTGTCTCAAAAGACGTATACATTCTGGAAGCATTAAAATTCGACGGGTACGGGATGGTTCTGGTCCAGGTTTCAAAAGAAGATGAAAGACTTGGAGATGCCGTACTTGAGAATAACAGTACTGCCTGGTGTTATCTGGATAGCAACAATGTAAGGCTAAAAGCGTGCAATGTCACAGACCAGAAAACTCTTCCAATGTTTGGAAGCCTCTGCTCTCCTGAAGCAGAAATCGTATTTGAAACAAAAAAAATTGTTGAAGATGATGTGGTTCTGGAGCTTGATCTGGAAGCGAATAAAGACGAGTACTTTCTTGATGAAGATATAATTATTGATATGGAGCTCAGAAACGTAGGAGAAGTGAAATCCGACAGAATAAGGCTTGATCTGGATTCTGACGGGCTTCTGGTCAAAGAAGGAGGTCCGGAAATTATAACGCTCGATAAGGGTTCAAAAAAGTCCTGTGAACTCAGGCTCAGGTTTCCTGAAAGGCTAAAAGAATCATATAATATTACTGTAACTCTGAACTGGGAAGATAATTCCGGTAAGCATTCTCTTTACCAGGATGTAGAAATTGAGCTTATAGAGCCCTTGAAAATATACAAAAGTGCAGGTTTGGAAGCTTTTTCAGGGAACCCCGTGTGTGTTACTATTTCCGTAAAAAATATCCAGAAAAGAAAGGTCAATGTTTCACTGCTTGACCTGCCTCCAGCAACATTTACAGTAACCAGCATTTCCAGGTCAGATGGTGATGGCATGGGCCCGGAAAGTCCGGATTATTTAAACTGGAATTTTGTACTTGCTCCGGAAGAAAAAAAGACCTTTTCTTACTATATAAAATCCGACCAGCCTGGAGCTCACAGAGTGCCGCAAGTCCATACATACTCAAATCTATGCGGGCAGACCTATAATGAATGTTCCGATTCCGATAATATAATCACTATATTTGAAAATATTTCATACCTGCCATACAGAAACGAAACTCATACAGAAGTGACCATTTCTTCAGGGGTTGATCTCTCATCTTATCTGGACAAAAACGGATACTCTCTTCTGGATATTCGGGTGGAAAATAAGGAGCTTGATGCATTTATATTCATTCCAAAGGGGACAAGGCTTCTTGATAGCCATAAAGAGTCCATTCAAGCAATAACAATAACAGAGGTAGACCAGCCTTCACTGCCCGCATCCCTGCTCCTTGCAGAAAAATGCTATGGACTTGAACCTGAAGGAGCTGAATTTGATCCTTTCTGCAGGCTTGATCTTAGCCTGAGTGACTCGGTAAAAGGCAATTTTCCTGCAATTTACCGCTACTGTGGAAGTAATTCCATCTGGAATCTAACTGACTGTATTGTGAATGAAAATAGAATATCAGCAGACATTTCGGATTTTTCGATATACGCGGTTCTTGCAGAACCTCCACAGGAAATAAAATTGAATGTTAAAATTGTTCCTTCATAATTTCATAAACCGTTTTTATAGCTCCACTAACATTTTAAGGTTTTATTGGCCATTTTAGAGATTTATTAACAACTTTTATTTTTAGATTATGATTGTTCCGTCATTCAGCTTCAGCACCTTGTCCGCAGCTCTGGCCATTTCAGGGTCATGAGTTGTAACGATAAAACTGATATTCTGCTCTCGATTTATGTTTTTCATGAGGTCCGTGATTTTTCTTCCGGTTCCTGAATCAAGGTTTCCAGTAGGCTCGTCTGCCAGAATAATTCTCGGGCTGTTTGCAAGCGCTCTTGCTATGGCAACTCTCTGCTGCTCTCCTCCGGATAATTCGGAAGGTAGATGGCACATTCTATCCTCAAGACCTACAAGGTTAAGAAGTTCAGATGCTCTTTGTTTCTGCCTGGAACGACCTACTCCATTAAAGTGCATCGGGTAACAGACATTCTCAAGAGCATCCATTGCAGGTATCAGGTTAAAAGCCTGGAATACGAATCCTATTGTCTGCCTGTGCAGCCTTACAATGGCGGGAGAATTCCTGTAGTCCACTTCGTTTCCTTCTATAAAGACTCTTCCAGAACTGGGCTGGTCAAGACACCCGACAATGTTAAGCAGAGTGGACTTCCCGGATCCGGAAGGTCCCATAAAGGAAACAAATTCTCCCTCTTCAATTTTCACATTTATATCCTTTAAGGCTTCCACACGCAACCCGGAATCAAACACGTAACACTTTGATAGATCTCTGGTTTCGACAATATTCATTTCTGTCCACTTCCTGTTTGTACTCAGTTCCTGCAAAAATCATCCGTATCTCTTTCCAGGATTTTCAGGCTCTTTGAACTCGAGCAAAAGTATTGCATTCGTAGCCATGAGGTAATCTCCATTATCCTGAATACTGGCAAAATTCCCATTAGAATCAAGGTAATTTCCTACCGACCTTTCATCCAGGGCTATCTGGACAGTTTCGTTTGTCTGGTATACATTCTTCCAGCTTTTTCCACCCGCAAACAGAAGCTTTATGATGTCTCCGATAACCGGAATACTCCCGGTTTTTTCATTGAAAAAAAGCCTGTTTCTGGCTTCTGTGCCTGAACTATAGCCTCCTGAAGGAGAAACTGTTATCAGCCGTGCATTTTCAATATTTTCAGGGCAAATATCTCCTTCAAAGAAAGTGGTTGTTGTTGCCATATCAGGATCGATCCCGTATTCTGCATACAGCACATCACAGCCTTCATTAATCCAGTACTCTGTCTGTGGTAAATCCGGGTTTTCATAAACGAGCAGAAGCCCTGCGCCCTGTACACAGAAGGTTTTTTCGTCACCACCAGCATTTACAAGCGATATAGAATAGTTGCCAGCCTCCGAAATATCTTCACTCAGGTCATAAACGTCAGTTCCCGAAAAAAAATCGTATCTTGAGACGAAACCTTTTGTGTCCGTATACCTTTTTTCTTCCAGTAAAAGTACAGAACTTCCGGAATGTACAAGAGAAGACTTAAACTCCGGATATATGCCATCAAGCCCCTGTTTGCTCCATGTCCAGTAAATATAAGCTCTTGCAACCTTTATGGAAGAACCTTCCGGAGGATTGACACTGAAGTTAACAGTATAGCTTTCACCTGATTCGAGCTCTCCACTGTATCTGCTGTCCCCAAGAGAAAAATCAAGGGTTCCACAGTGCTCATCATGAATGACTGTCTGCAGGTTTTTATCTCCGGCATATGAAGCTGAAGCCGGCATAATAAGCAGCAGGAGGTTAATTAAAAGTACAGCTGATTTCAAATTCATTGTTATTCTCATCCGACTCGGTAATACGGTTATTTTCATCTACATTCACATTGAGGGCGTGTTCCCCCTTCTGAGTATCAATCCTTATATTTTCAACAATTGAGGTCTGACCTTCAAGTTCCGGGATGTTCAGGACAGTAACACTTTCCCCATCAAGGTAGAGGTTTACATCAAAATCCCTGGCTGAAGCTTCTCCATTATTCGTAATTTTTACAGGAATTGAATAATCGGTTTTAGCTGTTTTCTGGGTTTCTTCAACACAGCCGCTAAAAGTCGCTATTATGAGAACGACCAGCAGGATGAGAAAAATGGGTTTTTTTCTCCTGATGCTGAAAAGAGCGATAAAACCCAGAAGGATTGTCGAAGCTGAAGAGATCTCTTTGTTCTCTATTTTTACAGGCTCCCCAAGGGAAACCGACAGGTCGGGTGCGGACCTGACCAGGATATTCAGTTCACAATTATTGTTTTTGTCACTGGACTCTTTTATACTGTTTTCAGGGTCCAGAAAGAGTTCAAGCCTGTGCTCGCCTTTAATACCGGACCACAAAATGCCTGACCTGTGTATTCCAGCTGCCCCCATCTGGATCGGGACCCGGGAGATCTCATTTCCATCTACCAGGAAAACAGCAGTACAGTTTTCCTCACAGATTCCTCCGGGATTATTAATTGTAAGGGAAATTTCCACAGGTTTCCCATCAATCAGCTCTTCTTCAGAGACTCTTATCTCCGGGTAAAGGTCAGGAAATACGGATTCGGTATTTTTAGAAGTAAGGACCAGGGCTGCAAGGACAGGATGAAGGTAGTCTTCCCCTTCCTGGTCGTCTATTTTTCCGTCTCCGTTAATATCAAATCCTCTTACAAAAACTGCGGAGTTGTCTGCCTTCAAATAATTGAGCACATCAATGTGTTCCATATCGAAATAGCTTGAGGCTGCGCCTTTGTCTCCCGAGCTATCAAAGCTGACCTCATTTGCGATATCCCTTACATTTTCTCCGCATTTCTCGACCAGGTATTGAGGCGGAACCCCGGGTATTTCTCCGTTGAATTCAATATAATCAGGAAGACCTTTTGACCCTGTAAGATACACGACTGAAAGGTTTGCAGAATCTATATTGTTTAAAGCCTGCCCTGCGCTGAAATTAACCTCTGCCCTGTCATTTACTTCCTTTATGTTTTCACTCCAGCCTTCCCCATGAAGGTTTATGTTCCCTGTCAGGAGCTGGTAGGAGACCATGGGAGCTTTCGGGTTTTCACAGGCAGCAGCAAGCACTGTACCATAAATCCTCCCGTCCATCTTTTTTCCGGGTTCTCCTGTGCTTGTAAGGATTTCTACCGTATTTTCACCGTTTTTAATAAGATTGCCTGCATCATAAGCCACCCAGTAAACCCCGTGGCCTGCACAGAAAACATTTTCGTTTTCATCATTGATTCCTTCAAGATGTAGTTTTTCAAGCCTTTGCCCGTTAAACTCAGGCTGGACCCAGCCTTCATCACTATCCGTACCACCCCAGACTCCAATATAAAGGCGAGCCCAGAGGACAGAACCTTCAGGAACATCAAAATTCTGGGAGTATGGAGAAAAACCAAGTCCATGACCTCCATCCATGTAGAATTCTCCTCTGAATGTGCCCTGGGCATCAGGAGCAAAGGGCATGCCCTCATAAGAATAGCTGGCAAGGGCGAGATCTACTGATGCCAGCAGAAAAATCGGGATAATAAACAGTACAATTATCTTTGCAGGACTTATTTCCATAGTCTTTCACTTCATTCCAGAATGGGGTCAACTTGAGCAGGCCTGGATTCCGTTTATTCTGGGTAGATTTTTTAGAGAAGGTAAAATAATTCAGGATAACTTAATATCATTATTGAATAATTACTGAAATTTAAAGGTTATTAAATATTACTATTTTTCGTTTCTGTATGAGAAAATACAATACAGGTCATATGATTTAGAAAGAAGTCAGTTGTTTTGACTGTCATTATTCTTAAACAAAATATTGTAATAAATATTCATAGATATGCTTTTAAACTGCTCTTCAAAAAAAGTATCCATGTTTATTGAAATCGGGAAATGAAGTTAATATTAAATTTAATTCAAAAGACAGAGTTAATTTTTCTTTCAGCAGATAAAACCCTGGATTTTAAGAGGAGAGAATTAAAAATTAGTAATAATCAGTAACATCTCGAATCAAAAAATTCATATTTTTTAAAAAAACTTATATAATCAAAATTGTTCATTATATACTGGTTAAAACTGAATGAAAAAATTATCCTGATTACTCTGATTCTCTGAAGATTTCATACCCTTTGTCAAATAGTTGGGGTTATAGCCACATATTTTTGGGTTTGTGGAGAGCTAGAGTAAGATAAAAATTATGACGAAAAGAATCGAAGGAGGAGTACAGGGTGAAAAGAGGTTGGGAACTGGATGAGAAAAATAAAACAAAAAATGAGTACAAATTCAGGAGAACAAAACTCAGCAAAAAAAAGAATATGCTTTATAAGCTTACAGGCCTTTGCTGCCTTCTTTCAGGCTTATTCTGCCTGCTAATTGCACCTTCCCTGGCTCAGGTCCCCGAAAACAATGGTTATGCCGGAGATAAGCCCCTGAAAACGTACATTCATGACACAGTTAAGGGAGATCTTTACTATACTGCAGGGAGCAGCTATTACAGTGGAAAAGCCTATCCTGGAGACACATATAAGGTAAACCATAACTTCGATCTTCCTGAAGGAGCAACCATTAAACTTGCCAGGCTCTATAATTACTGGACCTGGAGTTCCGAGGGGATGGAGGGGAGAAACCCTGAGATGAAACTCAGTTTTGACGGACAGGAGCTTGAACCTGACAGGGAGTACAGCGACAGGAAAGGTTGGGGAAGCTATGATTATCCCTCAGGAACCTGGGCTTATGATGTGAGTTCCTGTATAACCGGGTCCGGTACCTTTACTACGGAAATAGAAAACATAGGCCCGGATGCATCCTGTGTTTGCATTGAAGGTGTGGGTTTGCTTATTGTATACGAGGACCCTGATGGAAGGAATATAGAATACTGGATTAACGAAGGAGCCGATGAGCTTAATTCTCAGATGGATGAAAACGGCAGCCCACTTTATTACACGGCCCCAAACCAGACAATCTGTGAAATGCTCAGGCCTGCTTTGCAGTTTCCCATCCGCAGTGCGACCCTCTGGACGATCACGCAATCAGGAAACTGGGAGAATAACACACTCATAGTGAACGACAAAAAATTTACCGGAATCTGCGATGGGAAACCCTATCCCGATCTGGAAATTGATGAAAGGAATGTAACGGACTGCCTGAAAGCCGGAGAAAATATCATTCTTTTCCAGGCAGCAGGCGATTATGTAATATCTTCGGGGTCTTTCCTTGTTGTTGAAAAAGACCTGCTCGCAGAAGAATCGAAGTCATCCACAGAAGAAGCTTCCGAAAAATCCGAGGAAACAGGTAGCACCCCAGAAACATCCGGAACTGAATCTAAAAAAGCCCCAGGGTTTGGGTTCGTTTTTGCTCCTGCTCTTTTAACAGGAAGAAAATTGGTATTGGGACTAAGGGATAAGAAAGCTGGAAAATAATGTTAAAAAATAATATTGTGATTCCGGGTAAATTGAAGACTCGATTCTAAAAAAACTGGATGACAGTTTCAGGTTTTTTTCAGAATAGAATTTCCCGTTAAACCGGGACTGTGCCCCCAAATCCCACATAGCTGAGATAGAGGCCTCCTGCCGTAAATAGTGCCGTATATGCAAGAAAAATATAATCATTTCTTTTTAGCCTCAGTTCTTTTACATAGGTTCTCTGCCTATTTGCCCTGAAACCTCGCGTATCGGCAGCTACTGCGAGCTTTCTTCCCGCCCTGAGTATATTAACCACCAGAGGAACAAGGATATATTTCATGGCTTTTGCTTTTCTGAAAATTCCTCCTTTCAATTCAAGCCCTCTTGCCTGCATTGCATTGAGGATTATGCCGCTTTCTTCGAGCATTGAAGGGGCAAAACTGACTGCAGAAGAGAGCATAAATGCAATTTCATACGGAAGCCCTATACTATAATTTTTTTCTCCTACTCTTATTTCGAAAAAGCGGACAAATGCGGAAATCAGTTCTGAAGGATGAGTGGTGGCAAGCAGCAGCATTGCGGCACTAAGTCCGGTCATAAAACGGAAAGACTGATACATCCCGTAGAGAGCCCCATCGGCATAAAAGTAGACTCCTTCTGTAAGAAGCCCCAGTACCGGGAAGGATGGAGAAATTATGGTAAACAGCGGCTCTTTTGCCCAGTAATAAAAAAGAGCCTGAGAAAAGGTAAAACTCAGCATAATGCTCCCAGAAACCAGGAGGATGGCCTTTATCCTGCTGATAGGCGGTTTCAGAATGAACCAGAAAGGCAAAGTTGAGATAAAAAGCAACACCAGCAAGTAAGGAGTACCTAGAACAACACTCAGCACCGAGACCCCGAAGAGCCAGAGCAGTTTTACTCTCGGGTCCAGCCTATGGAGCAGACTGTCTTTTTGTTCATAGCGAAAGAGGCTTTTCAAGGCATAATCCTCCGTAAAATTCTATCATACAAAAATTAATAATAGTCAAACTATTTCTTACTTTTCATAAGAGTTTTAAACTATAGTGTGTATGAAATAACGCGATAGTATGGATCAACCAGAGGACACAGATGCACTTGTCAGGTTTGAAAACATTACATATAGCTATCCCTATTCAGATTCCAGAGTACTTTCGGATGTAAACCTTAAACTTGAAAAAGGAGAGTTTGTACTCCTTGCAGGTCCAAGCGGCTGTGGAAAAAGTACTCTTGTCCGCTGTCTTAACAGGCTGGTGCCCGAGATTTCTGGAGGAAAACTTTCCGGGCGTGTCATTATTCGGGGAAAAGACCTCAGGGAGGAAAAAGTCCATAAACTGGCCCTTGAGGTGGGAATGGTATTCCAGAACCCTGAAACTCAGCTTTTTTCCCTTACAGTAGAAGATGACCTTGCTTTCGGGCCTGAAAACCTGGGGCTTCCAGGAAAGGAAATACTTTCCCGTGTAGAAAAATCTCTCAAAGCGGTAAAACTGGAGAAACTGAGGGATCATTTCATCTTCACACTCTCAGGCGGGGAAAAACAGAGAACTGCAATAGGAGGAAACCTGGCAATGGAGCCGGAAATCCTTGTCCTTGACGAGCCGACGTCGGACCTGGACCCCTCCGGTACCCGGGAAGTACTTGACCTGCTCAGGCGACTGAACGCGGAAAAACGGATAACCCTGATCCTCATAGAGCACAAGCTCGATGAAGTTTTCGAACTGGCTGACCGCATGCTTGTAATGGATGAAGGGAAGGTTATACTTGACGGAAAGCCCTTTGATATCCTGTGCCGCGAAGAAGGAAAACTCAAAAAGCTCGGGATTCATCCTCCCCAGCTCATAGAAATCTCTCGCCTCCTGGGATTCAACTGCAGGACTTCAAGCCCCCCCTATGAGAACATCCTGAAACGCCTGGCTGAACTTCTGATGCCGTCCACTGGTGAGCTCCAGCCCGAAAGCAGGAAAGAGGCGAAACCCAAAATTCCTCCTGCCCTTTGTCCAGAGGAGAGCCTTTCTCACGTTCGGATAGAAAAGCTCTGCTTCAGACGTGAGGACGGTTCTGAAACCCTCAAAAACGTAAATCTTGATATAAAATATGGAGAGTTTCTTGCCCTTCTTGGCCACAATGGAGCCGGAAAAACAACCCTTGCAGGTCACTTAATGAGATTCCACAAACCTTCTTCCGGGAGGATTCTCCTCAACGGAAAGAATATAAGCAAATACTCCACAGCTCAGCTCTCGCAGCAGATAGGGTACCTTTTCCAGAACCCGGATTCACAGATTTTTATGAATAGCGTATTTGAAGAAGTTCGATTTGGGCTCAAGAACCTGAAAATACCTGAAGAGGAAATGAAAAAACGAGTAAATTCTGCCCTTGAGATGATGGAACTTTCGGTTTACAGAAACAGACACCCCCAGGCTCTCTCACGGGGACAACGGCAACGACTGGCAGTAGCTTCCATTCTCGCCCTCGAGCCGGACCTGCTTGTCCTGGACGAACCGACTACGGGGCAGGATAGGGGGCACATACATAAGTTTCTGGATAAAATCAGGGAATTGAACAGACTTGGAAAAACCGTTATTCTCATAAGCCATGATATGGAGCTTGTAGCGGAGTATGCTGAAAGGGTTATCGTGATGAAGCAGGGAGAAGTTTTGCTGGACGGCCCGGCAGCAGATGTATTCTCAAGCCCTGAAGAGCTGGATGCAGCCGGGCTTATTCCTCCTCTCCCTGCAAGGCTCGCTCTTGATCTCAGAAAACAGGGATTTGATGTTCCCGGAATGCTTACAGTCTCAGAACTAAAAAGCTTCCTAAGAGCTCATAATGTGGAAATTCGCGACTGAAAGAAATTAAATAAAAATGAAATGACCGCAAAAAACGGCAGCAGAAAGTAAAGAAAAGAGATAAAATTTGGAGATATTAAAGGGGAAAATGGGATGCAGATAAAGGCGTTTCTTCTAAAGCCTTGCTCCGCTCATTTTTACAGCGGTATCATAGCCAAGAAGTCCCCCTACCAGCCCTCCTGCGCATGCCAGGGCCAGCTGAATCCCTATGTACCAGGGAGCGTAAGATATTTTCCATTCAACCGGGGCATAGAGAAGATAAAATAAGAGGGTTGAGACTCCGCCCCTTGAGATTCCGTAGATAACTGCAGTCAGGCGCCTGTCTGCATAATCCATCCTGAATATAAAGACCAGGAGGTCAACAACGACACCTTCTGCCAGGTAAAAGCCCAACCACATGATGTGAGACCCCCAGACAACCATGCTGATGAGCAGGACGCAGGTAAAGAGCAGGGTTGCTGTTCCCGGCTTTCGGACCAGTTGCAGGGCGACTATCATGAGGACGACAGTGGGAATTGCAATAACCAGCCCGTCAAACCAGCCAAGATTGACCAGTTTGCTAAGGTAGCGGAACACTACGGCAATAACCGAAGCGAGAAGCGCTATTGTGATCAGGTCAATGGTTGAAAAGAGGTCAAGGACTCCAAATCGTTTTAGTGCAGCCAGAACACCGAAAAAGACCAGGAGACTTACCAGAATCGTAATATAAGTACTCCAGGAGGGTGGCGGTATGATAGTAATACTGTGTTCACTTTGTTGCGTCTCTCCCGAGTAAACCGCAAGAATCTTGAAAGTAATCCTTTTTTTGTACTCGATTGAAGCAGGAGGTTTTACATCAAGAAAAAAGCTTGCACTTTGCCCTGTTGACAGTTCTCCGATTTTAGCCGTGATTTTCTGTCCGTCTTCTGTTATATTGTATGGCTGAGGAGACATCCCTATATCCAGATCTCCCGGAACTTCAATAAACACAGTTACGTTATACAGTGGTTCAGTTCCCTTATTCTCAAGGTTTAACCTTGCCCTTTCCCATGAGTGTCCAGCTACAAGGACATCGGGCGCCTGGTTTCGGTCAAGTGGAATTTCCAGGCTACACTCAAGGGGAGAGACATATGAACCTGAAGTTTCCTCTGATGCAAGGGCTCCTGGAGTAAAGGAAGCTGTAAGAACAAGTGCAAGTATTGCTGAGAGAATCCATTGATGTTTCATTTTTACCTCTTTTTCATCTCAAATTAATTTTCACTTCCTGATCTCATCTCCTTCTGAACTTCAGGGCAATTGCAATGCAGGCAAGAAGACAGATAATAATCACCGGAAGAGGGATATTTGCTTTTTTTCCGGTTTTTTGCTCGTGGAGTTTGAAAAACTCGCTGTTAGCTTCCGATTCCGAAACGAGGACTGCGATACAGGGATGGATATAGCCCTCCTCCCCCCTTTCGAAGAGAAGGATACTTTCTGAATTTTCAGAGGATACAGAACCCGAATACAGGTCAAAATACTTGCCCTGAGCGGACTTTCCTATGTCACTTCCGATGCTTGCAGAATCAAAGTAAAGCTCGTCTTTTTCTCCTTCAGTGCCTGCCACAAGCATTGTATAAAGGGTCGCATTTTTTCCGGGGTATGTATCTTCAAAAGCAGTCGTTACTCTGTCCTTCTTATTTGTATACGATAGCGCATAATTGCCTTCATTGATCCAGAACCTTACTGGAGAAAGAGAGCTGTTTTCACAAACAGCGGCAAGAGTGATCCCATAGGGCCCTCCCCCGGGGTTTTCTGAAAAAACCGAAACTTCATTCAGTCCAGTATGAAGAGAACTGCTGGTATTGAGACAGTAAAGGGCTGTCCCCCAGGCTGAAACGTAATCAGGATCTTTCATTAAGGCAAGTTCTTTGCCGTTTACCGTTACTTTGATACTGTCCCCGCTGTCATAGTTCCAGACAGGAACATAGAGCCTAGCATACCTGACTTCCCCGGAAGGCAGCTCGAAATACTCTAGATAGGGGTTTTCACCGGTATACCCGTGCCCCCCACTAACATATACTTCTCCTCTGACAGCTCCTTCTGCAATTGTATAGGGAGGAGTTCCATCCCCATACCAGCCTCCATTTCCTGAAAATAAAGAAAACAGGAGTAACAGACCTGCTCCAAGAAGCCCTGTTATTAAGATTTTGTTTCTGTTCTCCAAAGTTATTCATCTCCTGGAGGCGCTGAAAATTTGTTACTAAAGCTTTTGTTATTAGAGCTGTTTTAAGGCTCTTACAGGGTCCATTTTTGATGCCCTCCATGCAGGATAGAGCCCTGAAAGAACGGATACAAACAGGGATATCAGAAATCCGGCTGCAAGAATCCTGAAATTTAAAGCAGTCAGGTGTTCTATACTTCCTATTTCAAGTTTTGACAGTAACAGGGCCCTCCCGATTCTGTCTATAAGAGTTGAGAAAATAACCCCAAAAAGATCTCCCAGAATACCTCCCAGAGCTCCTATAAACAGACATTCGGCCAAAAACATCCGCAAAATGTCAGACTCTGAAGCTCCGAGTGCTTTTGAAATTCCTATTTCTCTGGTTCTTTCGTAGACTGAGACTACCATTGTGCTTACAACCATCAACCCGCCGACAATCAGGGAAATGCTTGAGAAAAAAGCAAGGACCAGAGTCACCCCTTTCATTATCCGGTTGACAGCGTCTATTTCGTCCTGGGCATTTGAAGAAGAGAGCTCAAGTTTTTCTATTTGTTCTCTTGTTTCGGCGACTTGGGAAGAACTCTCAACCTTTACGAGCACTCCGTCATAGTACTCTTTTTTGTTGAGTTCTTTTGCAGACGCGAGACTTATGAAGGCTCCAGAATCAAGGTTGTTACCTGTGGGTTTTAAATAACCTACAGGGGTAAAGCTTACTTCCTTATCACGAGGCTTTCCGTCCTCTCCGTAAAGCCGTAGCCTTGATGTTAACGGGGTTCCAATTGTAATTCCATCCGTTTTCTCCAGTTTTTCCCATAAATCACTTCCAAGTACGACCTGGTTTTGTCCGCTTTCGAACCAGCTCCCCCCGGCAAGTTCAAGCTCATTTGCAGTCCTGTAGTCCTCCTGTATGCCGGACAATTCGAAATAGTTGCCTGAAGGACTTACATAAGCATCTTTTATATACGGAGAGGCTAGTTTCCCTAATTTCTTTATTTCCTCAACTTTCGCATCACCAATAAGGACGAGTCCATTTTCTCTCAGACCCGGGGAAACTTCAATCAAAGTAAGGTCCCTGGACTTTTGAACCTCTTCAACAGCATTAATACGAAGCCCTTCCCCGAAAGAGACCACAGATACTACCGTTGCTACACCGACTGCTATTCCAAGGAGTATAAGCAGGGTCCTGAGCTTTTTAAGGCGTAACTGCCGTATTGCCATTGAGAATTCTTCTATCAAACGGTTCACCAGTCCTTATTTTTACATTCCTGCCTGGGAAAGGGAGAGGTTATTATATGCAACATTAAAGAAACGTAAGAAAGATGCGAGAAAATAATTATGGATTCAAATATTCAGTGCTACGGATTTATAGTTAAGTAACATAAATTACGAATATATATCCTTTTTGATTTCTACCTATATTTTATTAAGTTAAACGGGTGAATAATATATTGTATGTTATTCGTAAATAGGAGTGGCTAGACTGAATTACCACATGCCTGCAAGCCTATTAGCTGAAGAAGTCTCAGAGTACCTGTCAGGAAAATATGACTAATTAAGGAAGCAATAATACAAATTATTTCGAAAAAACTGGTAAATTTTTATTACAAAACAATTTCGATGACTATAATTAGTTTGACTATACATGTGTTTAACATATGCAGATTGGAATAGTAATTCATAACTTTCAGCTTATGGATTCTCCCAAGACAGTCGAAAATATTCTTACGCTTCTCTCTGGAGATAATTGTATAGATGCCTGTCTCTGCGGAACCATGGGAAAAATTGCGGCGATTGATGCCGGCATGGAAAATCTGGTTGAAGTTGGCAGGTTGATGAAGCCAAGCACCTGCATAGAGCATTTCTTCAGATCAAAGGACCTGGTCTGTCTCCTTAACCACGGAAAGGAACTGAATACCGGCCGAACTTTTGGAAGGATCGTAGTTTCGCATTTAAAAAATCCTGAAGAAAAGCCTCTTATTCAGATTGAAAGGCCAGGCCGTCCTGATGGTGAACTCATTCCATGGAACAGGGTTGCTTTGCCCTATGCTGAAAAACTATCCAGCCTGCTTAACATGAAGATTTCCCAACCTCCATCGCCTGTCAACACTATAGAAGTCAGCAAGTATGGAACCCGGGTCCTGAGAAGAATATCGACCTTTCCCGGGGCAAACATAATGGTTGAAGGGATCGTGGTCGGAAAAGCCACTTCTTCTGAAGTCGCTCTCATCTCGGAGAATGGTTTTCTTACTTCAATGGAAGGGGGAATTATAAAAGAGCAGGGTATTGAGATCCTTCATAAGCATGAGGAAAGAGTGCCTGTAGATCTTTCTATAGCCTGGGTGAAAACCGCAACTTCCCGAAAAAACTCCGACGACTTTTATGATTCAATGGAAGGAAAAAATGAATGGATGGCGAAAACTGCCTCTTTGAAAAAGGGTTTTTCACAGGAGAAACTTTTGGAAGGTGGGGTTAAGGTTATTCTTATAGACCACTGCGCTGAACGTTCGTTAGATATGATGAAAGGTGCAGGCTTTGTTATTACTATTGGAGATGACACCACGGAGATTGCAGGAAACATTTTCTCCAGATTTGGAATCCCTATCCTTGGAGTTACAGACGGTGACTGTGACGAACTTGCTACGGAAGTGAGATATTCTCCTGGTTCCCTGCTTCTGCATTTAAAACAGGGAAAAGATGATGAGTTAGGGAAAGAGATTAAACAGCACATCTTTTCAGGAGAACAGATAGCCTGTTTTGAAAATATTGATGATCTGAAACCAAGAATCATAAAACTTGCAGGAGATCTCCTGGAATCTATTTCAGAGTACTGAATTAATTAACACAAAAATCGGAGCTAATGAAAAAGCTACAACCGGTTTACAGAATCCAGAATTTTCCCGGATTGCTGTTTTTGAAATCTGCAAAGTTATATTTTTTCTAGTCAGATAACTCTCTTTTTGTAAGTTCTCTTTTTTGTAAGTTCTCTTTTTTAGGAATGATTGAAATATGACTTCAAGTTTTCACTTGGTAATGGTTCTATAATTGCACTTCCCAACATCATTAATGGCAATATAGGGCATAAGTGTTTGAAATTAAATTTTCACCATTCCTTAGTCAGATGTCTTGTTTTTGTTAAATCTCTTTTTTGTTGGTTCTCTTTTAGTCAAATCTTGTTTTCAGTCATATCTTTTCTAGATATCTATTTCTAATAGTACTTAATTAACACAAAAGGCATAATAATTAATATAATGTTCAATATTATTATGAAAAAAAACAAAATCAAATATCTTTAATATATGAATGTCGTTAGGAAAATATTTCAAAATGAATTGTAAAGTCTGAGTTTTTGATTTGAGGCTTCAGGACAAGATCTCGTGCAAGAATAGTCTCTGAATTGTTCATAAATAGATATTGAAAATACTGAGGTTTGCGGATGAGACTTATAATTGTGTTACTCATTGTCGCTCTTATTATTTCGGTGCAGGCTGCTGCAGGCTCTTCAAGTATAGGGGTTGGAGCAAGCCCGGGAAACCTGAGTTTCAGGCTCGCTCCAGAAACGTCTGCAGAGCAATCGCTATATGTGATAAACACAGGAAACGAAACCGCAACATATGGGATTTTCGTAGAAGGCGATGCCTGTGAAGATTGGTTTACATTTTCCTCAACTTCTTTTGATCTGAAAGCAGGGGAATACAGGGAAGTTAAAGTCAAACTCAATGTTCCTGCAACAGAAGAAACAGATGTTGAATGCAACATAAAAATTCCCTGTACCGTATCAGGAAAAATTGTTGGAGCCGGAATTATAATCCCTGTCCATATAGAGATTTCTGCCTCAGAAGCAAACTATTCAGAGGTCGGCTCTTCGGGTACCAGTTCCTCGGCAGGAGGCAAAAGTTTTTCCGGGTCTTTCAATAGCTCAAAAGTGAAAGAAATATCCCAGCAGCTTGTCGCAAACGCCAGCAATCTGGTGGTTGATTCCAGAAAGGATATCACATCTGCGGGTGAAAAATTGAAAAACTCTACCAAAAACTGGGAGGAAACTGCAGACAAGAGTCTTGATAACGCAACAACCGGCCTTGGAAAAGTAACCAGGAAATTCGAGGATACAGGCAGAAGGATTGAGGATGATACAAAAGAGAGATTTGATGACACTAAAAAGAAACTTGATGAACTAAACACAATTTACAGAGATATTATTCAGTACATTGATAATTTCATTAAAATCCGCCTGACAAAAATATTAAACTGATTCAAAATATGCCGGGCAAATCTCACAAATTGACTTTTTGTTATGATGAAGTCGTTCTGTATGTAATCGTTCTCGATATGGACCCGTGTAGACCCGAAGCTGTGGCCTGATTCTTGCTTAACTCAGAAGCAACTTAATAGCCATTTGAGAAATAGATCGAAAATAGAAAGATTAAAAGAAAGCAAAAAATCCGAGAATTTCAGGTGCGGGAGAAGGGATTCGAACCCCTGAACGTCTGCACGAACAGATCTTGAGTCTGCCACCGTTGACCGCTTGGTTACTCCCGCGCTTTTCGGAAATCCAAATAGGTAAAGTTATAACTAGCATATAAAGCTAATCCTGTGAACGAACCAATCCTGCTAATTATTACGAAAGCGGGTAATTCCGGATACTTTTATTTCAGCTTTCGGCTACAAAATATCGGCTTCAGGCTTTAAGTTTATTCCTGTCCGGAGGGTTTATTTTTCTTACGAGCTGTTTACATGCACCCAGTCGAGGTAATCCTGCTCGCCTTTAACCTCCCAGAATTCGATAGCAGGCAGGTCATAGGTGTGTAGGAACCTCACGGTTTCAATGATCTCTTCCAGGCGGGAAGAGTCGGTCTTGGCGAACAGGGCTACTTCGTTCTGCTCCTCCACCTTTTCGTTCCACCTGTAGATTGAATATATCGGAAACATATTTACGCAGGCTGCAAGCCTTCTTGCGACCAGCTCTCTTGCAATTTCAGATGCATTATCCATGCTCCCGGCTGTTATATATACGATTCCGATCATGAAACAGACACCTCATACAAAGTAGTTATAATCAGAAATATGCTGAGCATATGCTGAGTCTTATAAACTGAGCATTATTCATTAATTGCTCATTATTATCTATTGCCTCCGGGACATAAAATATAACCCCCGATGCTGAGATCTTTATATTATATGTGGCTGTTTACATGCGGCCGTAAACTGGCCTGCCATAAAATAATCTTGATGTAAAAGTTACCTTGACGGAAGAATAAACCTGCAATTCCATGTACCTTTTTATATAATTATGATGTATTATTACCCGCAGAGTTCAGTGCTATATGCAGAGAAACTAAAACCTATTTATAACAGAATAGACTACGGGGTGTAACAGGATTAATTATTTGAATATCTAAATTATTTGAATGTATGCCGGCTCCGGACAATTGCTGCTTAATATGCAGCTGGAGATTGCATACCGCGATAGAAGTTGCATATCGCGCTGGAAGTTCACTTGCGGCGTTAACCTCTTTATTAAAGATGTATTCTATATACTGTTATATTTCTTAACAACTAATCAATCGTCATTAAATCTGCTGCATTTATCTGTCAACATTCAACCTGTTAACATTTATCTGTTAACTTTAATCTATTAACACTTATCTGTTAACATTTATCTATTATCATTTATCTGTTGACGTTTAAGTGGAAGTTATACCCAAGCTGTAAAGACTGATCACCAGATAAGTTTATTAAAATAAAAATCACAAACGAGAGCCTATAATGGTTCGGCTTAATAATTTCGGAGAATTTCCTTGAGCGGCACAAGCATTGTACTGGGTATTTTTTTAATGTACTGGTTCCTTGTCTCCATTCTGGACAGAAGGGGCATTCTGGAAAAGTATAACATAAGCACTTTTGGGCCTCTCCCCATCCTTATGATAAGGACAACGAAAGGTCTTAAGCTGCTGGACATACTTGCCCGCCCGAAACGCTACTGGAGAATTTTTGCAAATATCGGGATCCTGATGATGTTTGCAGGCATGGCTGCTATGTTCCTGGTCATTGTCATTTCAGACCTTGCCCTTTATACCTCGTTCCTCAACGACAGTGTTCCCGAACCTGGAAAATATAATTCCCCAAGGAATATCTTTCTGATTCCGGGTGTAAATGAGTTTATTCCCTTTACCTGGGGTGTAATTGCCCTCATTGTCACGCTTGTGGTGCACGAATTTTCCCATGCAATCCTGTGCAGGGTTGAAAACATCAGAGTCAAATCTATGGGAATTCTGTTCGCCCTCGTCCCCATAGGAGGTTTTGCGGAACCTGACGATGAGCAGCTATTCGGCAAAAAAGAAGAAGTAAAAAAAGAGCTTCCTCTGACAGCCACAATTGAAGAAATAGAAGCCTGGGAAGAGAGGGAAAAGGAAGAAAAAAAGCTGAAAGAAATTCAAAACGGAGAGGCAGTTTCCCCTGCACGTGAGAAAACAGGGAACAAACCTGAAGTAATTGCCACAAGAACCCAGAGAGCCCGTATCCTTGCCGCAGGAGTTATGGCCAATTTCTGCGTTGCTTTTATAGCCCTGCTGCTCTTTTTTGGGCCTGTGCTGGGAGCAATTGCTCCCCTGAGCGATGCCATGATAGTTGGCATAAACGAAAGTTCTCCTGCCCAGACTGCAGGGCTTCAGGAAGACATGGTGATTACGCGGGTAGATGATACAAATATCACTACTGGAATGGATTTTCTTTCCTATCTTGAAACCGTTGAACCAGGAGACACTTTACGAATACATGCCTCAAAAGATGATACCGTTTCAGTCTACGAGTTAAAAGTCCCTTCATCTTCAGAAGAATGCCTCAACGGAGTGCCTGTAGGAGGGATTGTTGAAGGAAGTCCTGCAGAAGAGGCAGGAATCGAAACCGGAATGACAATGATCCGGATTGATGACACACAAATGCGAAGTATTGCAAGTTTCGTAGACTTCATGGAAGGGACAGAACCAAACCAGACCATAGAAGTGGAACTGCTCCCCTCAACAAATTATACCGGCGACCTCACTGAAAACGGCACTGCTGTCTTTAGTGTTCTTCTGGCCCCCCACCCTACGGGCGGTGACATCGGCTTCCTTGGAGTATCATATGGAGGTGAAGGAGTTCTGGAATGTCCTGCGCTTGGAATGTCCATCTGGATGCCCCAGGCAAAGTTCTATCTTGAAGCACTCAAACAGATACCTTCCCTGCTTTCCGAGCCTATAGGCTGGATCATCCTTTTCGGGCTTCCGATATACGGTTTTGCAGGTGAGGGCTTCCGCGGCTTTTCAGGCACGATTGCACAGTTTTACCACCCTGTCGGATGGGCAGAGCCCCTTGGAGTCGGGATTTTCTGGATAGCAAATTCCCTGCTCTGGATCGGATGGCTGAACTTTTACGTGGGCCTGTTCAACTGCCTGCCTGCGGTTCCGCTTGACGGAGGACATGTATTCAGGGACTACACCTATTCGCTTATGTACAAATTTACGAAGAACGAATCAGTATCTGAAAGGATCTCAAATTCAATTACGGCGAGTTTCTCGATGCTGATCCTGTTATCATTCCTCTTCATGATATTCGGGCCTTTCGTAGGGCAGTTGATATGAACAGTGATCTGAAAACCGCAAAAATGTAACAGCATCCAGAAAGCATCAAAATATGAAATCAAATTAATTATCCGATAATCGAAAAGCCGGAATTAAGCTTATTTTTCCGGCTCTTTTGGTTATTCCGCTTTATTCTGCCTTATTCCGCTTTCCTGGCGATTCGATATTTACTGGCTTCTGATACTGCTTATTTTTCTTGTCACAGGTTTTTATGCTTAATGATTATTTTCTGGTTTACTTAAGAAAAAAATTCATAGATTCGCAGAAACTCACAGGACTTTAGGACTTTAGGACTTTAGGACTTTATATCTTCAACAAAACTACACCGGTCATTTTTCAAAGTTTTAAACTGAACGACAACACTATAAAGTAGTTAAGACAATTATGTTAAAAAAACAATTTTAATTACCTGTTATTTTAGATAAATCCGTTAATTCAGGCTATTTGAATTTAAAATATATCGAGACTGAAGATGTGATAGTATGGAAAACTTGCCTACCGGAGTGGAAGGACTGGATTTACTTATGGACGGGGGATATCCCAGGGGAAAGAGCATTCTTGTTACCGGGCCTCCGGGTTCTGGAAAAACTATCCTCGGGCTTCACTTTCTTCACAGGAGTTGCCAGGACGGAAGAAAATGCATACTTGTTCTTACAAGAGAACTCACTGAAGACGTACTCACTCAGGCACACAGTCTCGGGATTGGCCTTGATCCTTTCATTGAAAGCGGGCAGCTCAATATCAGGAATATATTCGAAGACAAAATAAACAAGATTAAAAGCGTTTCCAAATTCGGAAAGGGGCTCTGTGCCGTGGACACGGACATAATCGAATACTTAAGTTCCATGTCTACGGAAGTTGATGTTGTGGTCATTGACAACATCGGAGTAATGGCTATAAATCACGATATAAGGGAGTTTGCAGATGAGTTCAGTTCAATAAGCATTATCCTCCTGAAAAATGGATGCACAAGCCTCTTTGTCATGGACGAGGACTCTTACAATACTACCCAGAGGCTTACGGGCTATATGGTTTTCGGGCTTATGAGACTCATTACACAGGAAAACTTCATTTCCGGGAAAACAAAACAGTATCTCTATATTGAAAAAATGAGAAACACACCTGTGCCTGTCAAATATTCCCTTTTTGACATCACTTCGCAGGGGATAAGGGTTATTTCAGGCATGAAATCTCCGTAAATCTCGGGGATTATGAATGAAAGGGAGATTTTTACTGAAAGGAAATAAAAACATATTATGCTGCTTTTATCAGGAATTCGCAGCAGTCATTTCTGTTTCCAATGGTTTTCAGGGCTTCAAGCCTGCAGCCTGAATCTACTTTCAGGGTTATATTTGAAAATATTTTTCGGGTCAATGTGCAGAGGATAGGGTTTTTGCGGGCTTCTTCCCCTTTCCACGGGCATCTGGTCCCCTTTACTATCCAGACCTTTTCATTCTCCCCCATTATAGAATAAAAGCTCCCTCCAAGCTGGTTCATTATCTCTGCACAGACATTCCCTGCGTAAGCCAGATCCATTTCCCTGTTTTCAAAGTGGTACATTTCAAGAAGTGTCTTTTCGACCATGCCCGTCATCTGGTTTATAATGACCTTTTTCTCTTCATTGGATACGGACTGAAGCAGGGTAGGAATTACGGCAGTGAGGATGCTCTGCACTCTGTTTTTTACTTCAAGGCTGTCCCTGTCAGCAACCAGCCTGTCGTGAAGGTATTTGACTCTGAGGAGAGACTTCACTCTGGTTTTCAGCTCAAGCCTGTTTATGGGTTTTGTGAGGAAGTCATCTGCTCCTACCTCAATCCCTTTTATGCGGTCTTCAAGTTCAGAAAGAGCGGTAAGCATAAGTACCGGAATAAACTGGGTCTCGGGGTTTTCCTTGAGGATTTTGCAGACTTCGTAGCCGTTGACTTCAGGCATCATAACATCCAGAAGTACGATATCGGGGTTTTCTATATTAACTATCCTGAGAGCTTCTTTTCCCCCGTAAGCACAGAAAACTTTGTAAGGTTCAACCGCAAGATAGGCTTCCATCAGCTCGACATTCTCCCTCATGTCATCCACTATGAGGACTTTCGGCCTGTTATTTTCATTCAACAAGGCTTCCTCCTTTTGTTTCATGAATTTTAATCCCTTCGGATGTGATTTCAAATATCGACATATCAGGGGATATAGGAGTGCTGCGCATCTTGGATATGCACAGGTAGCGCTCCATTTTCCCCAGATAGGCGTTCTCTTTTACCAGAAGGCGAATAGTACCGTAGACCGAATATTCAGCTAGCTGGTTGGTCAGGTTGTGAGCTGATTCATCCATGATCAGGAGGGTGGTACAGCTTTTTTTTCTCACAAGGTAGTTCAGCCCGTCAAACTGGTCCCTTAACTTTTTTTTGGGAACTCTCAGAGCAAAGGTTCCCAGGTTATCTATGACAAGGCATTCTGTTCCGTCGCGTATGAATTCTATAAGGTTAGGGAGCTCGATATCAAGGCTTTCAGGTTTAAAACCGTATCTTGTCTGCCCTATGATTTCCGAGCGGCTCTCAAATATGTTTTCTATGACAAGCTGCCCGCTTTCATAGTAAGGCTTAATGTCATGCCCCAGCAATTCTGCCTGGTAAAGAATATCTTCAGGAGTTTCTTCAGTTGCGATCATCAGGCATTTTCTTCCTTCAACACAGCTCCTGTGAAGGAAATGGATTCCATAGATAGTTTTTCCACTCCCGGCTACGCCTGTTATCAGGGTTGCTTTATTCCCGGGATAACCTCCGCTCAATTTTCTATCAAGCTCCTCTATGCCTGTTGAAACTCTATCCATTCTGATAAGCCCTCATTATTTGTTTAAATAATTCTTAACACATTACCATTTTAGTGGGCAAAAATGATTTGATATCTGTTTTGATAAATTTGTCCAGAAAAATCTACTTGCAGGATCTTTAATTGAATGAATATGACTGTATGATATCGGAAATTTTCTGCATATATTAAAAGAACTTTTGTAATATAAAAGTTATGTCTGCATTTTATAATTATCCTTTTTAGTAATTTTTGAATTTATTTCGACTCATTTGGACATAAATCCTTTAATTTCTCTCAACTATACATATTTATTTTATCTGTATGGCTTCATAAACATTTTCATAACAAGGCAATTTTTAATTTGCCCTCCTTTTTTCCCTTTTTCTTATTTTTGAGAGAAACCTTTAATATGGATAGTTGCTATCAATACAGCGGCACCGCGGGCTCGTGGGGTAGCCAGGATATCCTAATGGGCTTCGAAGTAAGATTCTTACGAAGACACCCATTGACTCGTGTTCGAATCGCGGCGGGCCCGTTAACCTGTTTTATTTTACAAGTAATGTTTAATTCTGCTTTATTCTGCTTTTCAGTGAATTTGAGGGTCGGTTATCCGGGAACGTTTTCCTCAATTTGTCTTTACCGGTAATGAAAAAAATGAATCAAAAAAGAGGCGTAAAATGGGAAAAGAGAGCGAATATCCTCTGGAAGTAAAATGGATAGATGTAAAACATAAAGGGAACCTGGAGGATGCTTTCCAAATCCGAAGAAACGTTTTTATAAATGAACAGAATGTGCCGGAAGAAGAGGAATTTGACGAAGCGGACCTGAAGTCTCATCATGCAGTCGTGTATGCGGATGGCAGTCCGGTAGCCACAGGGAGGCTTTTTAAATCTGAAAAATACTGGATTATTGGAAGAATTTCAGTCCTTAAAGAACACCGGGGAAAACAGGCAGGAAAGCTCGTTGTGGAAAAGCTTCTGGAAAAAGCCGCTGAACTGGGAGCAAAAGAGGTGCATATCCATGCACAGACCCATGCAAGCGGGTTTTACGGGAAGTTCGGCTTTGTTGCTTATGGTAATACCTTTCCTGAATCCGGAATCGAGCATATTTCCATGGTGAAAAGACTGTAAGTTCTCAACCAGCTAATCAGATTAAGAGCAAACATGGTCTGAAGTTCATCTCATACGGCAATTTCTTAACCAGCCAATCAGGTTAAGAGCCTGTCCGGTCTGATGCTCATATTATGTCGTACCGTAAAATTCCATTTTACGGATAATTACTTATTCGAAAAATAAAATTAGATATTATGACCTGGTACGCAATAGATGCGATAGATAGAGCTTTTTCACGGACAAAAAAAGCTCTTTTAGAACCTTTTGATTTCTGGAAATGGGTGAAACTTGCAATTATTGTTTTTTTCGTTGGAGGTCTCGGGTCCAGTTATGGAGGTCAGGGAACTAACTATAACATGGGCTCCGAAGATTGGGGGAGCGATTTTCCTGCCATTGTGCCCGGTGACGTGCCTGTGTCCCCGTATGACATATCCTGGACAGGCCTTGGCTATATCCAGTCCATAGATCCATTAATAATTATAGCTGCTGCAATAATTCTCTTAATTCTTTTCGTTATCGTCTTTTCTTATATTTCAAGTGTCATGGAGTTTGTTTTTGTAGAATCTCTGGTAAAAAACGAAGTGAAGCTCCGGGCTTATTTTAAAAAGTTTATGGGGAAAGGCTTTAATCTCCTTCTCATACGTCTGGCCATAGGTCTCCTTTTTTTCATAATTTTTGTTCTTTCTCTGCTGCCTTTTGTCTCAATATTCGTTACAGAGTCTCCTGATTTTTCAGTACCTGCTCTTGTAGGTGGGATACTGTGGATTTTTGGCGTAATTATCCTTCTTGCCCTGATAGGGGCAGTCATAAACTCTTTTTTAAGCCTTGCAATCCCTGTTTCCATTTACAGGGAAACCGGGATTCTCACATCTTTCAACATGGTCTACAGGAATTTCAGGAAAAACTGGCAGGAAATTCTGGTCTACTGGCTTATAAGGTTCCTTCTGGGAATCGGGGTTGGTTTCCTGGCATTGATCCTGTTTATCGTGCTGTTTCTGGTACTGATTATTGTTTCCCTTGTTATTGATGGGATAGCCTATTATATCCTCTCCACTTTCGTTTCTGAACCATTGATCTGGATAATTCTGGCTCTTTTTGTCCTGGCAGAAATCCTGTTTACATTTGCATTACTGATGATGCTGAGTGTACCGTTTGCAGTTTTCCTGAAGTACCACCTGCTGACTTTCCTTGAAAAGTGGTTTGACGGGTTAAATATTCCGTTTTTCGATAAGCCCGCAGGAGAACCGGGGACAGGTCAGGGAGAGATCGGAACAGGTTTAAGCAGTTCGGAACAGAATTT
>WPCI01211108.1_pt1 | contig 32103 bp, 27 predicted proteins | sample 5399871 | NCBI WGS metagenome assembly WPCI01 (sample SAMN12869469, study PRJNA574797) | sludge metagenome | isolation source: wastewater treatment of pH7 | place: China:Beijing | collected 2019-05-20 | reverse complement strand
GGGGAAAAAGGCAATATTGTAATTGAGGATGATCGTAATTTAGGTATTTTAAAACGCTGGGCAGAAGCAGGCCAAAGTAATGGGGCACAAACTTGGATTCAATTGAATCATCCAGGGAGACAATCGCCTAAACATGTAAGCCCTGAACCGGTTGGACCAAGTGCCGTGGCTCTCGAAGGACCGAATGCATTTGCTTTTAATAAACCAAGAGCGCTGACAGTGGCTGAAATTCAAATAATTATCCAACGATTTGCTAATGCAGCGGCAATTGTCAAAAAAGCTGGTTTTGGCGGGGTAGAGATCCACGCGGCTCACGGGTATCTGTTAAGCCAATTTTTATCGCCAATCTCCAATATTCGCACTGATCAATACGGTGGTTCTTTAGAAAATAGAATGCGAATTATTGTGGAAGTGTATCAGGCGATGCGGGCAAAAGTCGGAAAGGATTTTCCGATTGCCTTGAAAATAAATTCTTCTGATTTTCGTTCTGGTGGATTTAGCGAAGAGGATTCGATTGAGGTCATTCATAAAATGGCAAAAATGGGAGTCGATTTGATTGAAATATCTGGAGGAAACTACGAAAATACCATGGTTCAAGGGAGCAATAAAAATGGCGCATTATTTGTCGAGTATGCTGCTAAAGCAAAAAAAGGAATCGATACACCGGTGATTGTTACAGGCGGGTTCCGTACATTAGCTGGCATGGAACAGGCTGTGTTAAATCAAGAAACGGATATGGTGGGGCTGGCAAGAGCAATTGCTTTAATTCCAGATTTACCCAACCAAGCACAGCGAGGCACATTTAAGGAAATTGATATTGAAATGTTAAGCACCGGGATCAAGTCTCTAGATAAAAAAGCGGGCAGTTATATTGGTTTAAGCTATTATGAAATGCAAATGGTACGAATTGCAGAAGATAAAGCGGTAAAGCGGACTAAAAATGCCTGGGTGCCTCTGTGGTTCGCTTTTAAAACTCAAGGATTATCGATGTTATTACCACAAAGAGCTTAGGGGAGGAGAAACAATGAATAAAGAAGAAGTGGTTTTGATTACTGGTGCTTCAAGCGGTATTGGTTATCAAACGGCAGAAATGTTATTGGAGCAAGGTTATCGTGTATATGGTGCTGCTCGCAGAGTTGAGCGAATGGATTATCTTAAGAAAAAAGGTTTGATTCCCTTGAAACTTGATATCACCGAAGAAGCTTCTATTGTCGATTTGGTGGATAAGGTTATCGATGATGCGGGTAGAATTGACATTTTAATTAATAATGCTGGCTATGGTTCTTATGGCGTAATTGAAAATGTTTCAATCGAGGAGGCACGAAATCAATTTGAAGTTAATTTATTTGGACTAGCGCGATTGGTGCAACTTGTTTTACCTCACATGAGAAAAAATAAAACAGGAAAAATTATCAATATTTCCTCTATGGCGGGACGAGTAACCACTTATATGGGTGCTTGGTATCATGCAACTAAATATGCATTGGAAGCTTTTAGTGATGCCTTGCGAATGGAAACTAAACCCTTTGGTATTGATGTTGTGATTGTTGAACCAGGAGGTATCAAGACAAACTGGGGCATCATTGCGGCGCAACACCTTAAAGAGTCGTCAAAAGGGACCGACTATGAGGAAGAGGCAAATCGAGCTGCCGAAAGAATGCATAAATCCTATACTTCAGATCGGTTATCGAATCCTAAACTAATCGCAGAAACAATCGTAAAAGCAGTGAATAGCAAACAGCCAAAAACACGTTATTTAGTAGGATATGGTGCAAAAGCATCGGTCTTTTTCCACATGGTTTTACCGACACGTTTATTTGATCGAGTAATTAAAAAGGTTGTATAAGTGTGAGCTTAAGAAAGGAAGAATTGAGTATGGAGCAAGATTAACGTGTAATTATCACTTTATTTGTAGCAACTGGTGATTAGTACGTAGTAAATTATTTTCCACATATGCTTGAGGTAGTTTTTTATAAGGATATACTCGGGGAAACTTTAGACAAAGAAAAAATTAACAAAGTGTTAGAGCAAGTAATCATTATGAAACGTTGCTATCGCTAGAGCTCTTTTTAGCTAAATTAGTTTCTTATAGTTTTTTCAATTAACCCAAATTACCGAAATACATTATATTTATGAAGCTCAATCAGCTCAACTTGATGATTGGGCTATTTTTATACTTAAAAGGAAGAAAATCAATGTTCGATACGCAAGAAAATTGCTATATCACACGAGGTTATCCTTAAGAAAATCCACTTGTATCGTAATCAATTGATTGATGAAAATCGGAGGAAAGTATCATAGTTACTCGCTGCCTTTTCAGAGGGAGCTATGTCAGTATCTTTACCGGATTGTGACTAGTAAACAACGAAATTTTTATCTAGATAATGTGATAAAATAATAGTGTAAATAAGTTAGAATCAATAAGTTTGTTGAAAAAAGGAGCGGGTAAAAATGAAAGTGTGTCCAAGGTGTGGGGAAGAAAATAGCGATCAGTCACGATTTTGTGAACACTGTGGCTATCAATTTGAGCAAGAAGAACTAGTAACGAAACGAAATCAAGGAGCAAACTTGCAAAAAAGTAGTTCAGCTACTCCGATTGAAAAAAGTACGGGTCGTACGTGGGGCTTTATAATTGCGGGAGTGCTATTAGTTGCTGTTGTAGCAGGTGTTAGTTTTGCTTTGGCGAACCATTCGAATGGATCGCAAGAAGCAGGATCAACGGTAGCTTCTAGTTCCATTGATCCGAGTAAATATGATGATATTATCGCAGAAGCAAAAGAATTAACGATTGATGGAGAGTATAAAAAATCCAATCTAAAATTAAGTCGAATCCCTGCAAGTGATTTAGGCAAAAATGAATTTTCAGCAATTGCAGATGAAGTCGATGAATTGACTGAAAAAAATGAAGCTGGGTTAGAGCAAGAGGAAGATAAGGCTGCTACGCAGAAAGCTCAAGAAAAAAATCAACCCGCTGTGGCAACTTCGGGGAATTCCAGCGGCTTTAGCGGTGACTATGGGAAATGGGCTAATACGTATAGCTTTTACTACGAACAATCTAGTCAAAAACAACAATCATTAACCATTAGTGCCAATGGAAGTGTGAAGCAAAACAATGATGATGGTACTCAGTATTTTGGAAAAGCGACAGTCACTAGTGCCAGCGGGAATGTTTTAAGTTACGAGACCAATGAACGTTATCCAAGTGAGATGCCGGATACGAAGATAATCAATCCAAATGTCCAAATTACTGTAACTTGGGATGGCGGAGGTACGCAGATTTATTACGGCTATCTTTCTTATTCTTCCCGTTTAGCATTAACGGACGGGGTGTCTAAAAATGCCGGGGTTAATGAAGTTTGGGTGTCTTATTAAAGTAGAAAAGGAGACTAAGCTTCAATGGGAAAACATTCTGGAGCAAAAAGAGCCAACCCGATAAAGTATTTCTTGATTGGGCTTTTTTTCCTACTCTTAACCGGTGGAGCCTACTTTGCCACGACGGTGTTTTTAACCGATCAAGCGACGGATTCTTCACAAGATGTAGTAAAAAGTAATCAACCAAAAGTAAGTAAAGAAAATCCTGTAACGAGTCAACCACCAACAACAAGTACACTCAGCACCACGCAGCAAACAAGTCAAACTAAGATAGCACAACTCGATACAGAGGGTCTAACTGCCAATGCAGAACAAGTCTATTACGGGGTGTATTATTTTAAGAGTGGACAAGAATTTTCTAGTCACAATTCGGGACCAACCGTTTCAGCTAGCGTGATTAAAGTTTTTATTATGGAATATGTCTTTAGCCAAGGCGATCTCAATCAGCAAGTACAAGGAAAGACCATCCATGATTGGATTATTCCCATGATTCAACAAAGTGACAATGAGGCCACCAATGTTTTGATTGATTTTTTTGGAATGGAGTCCTTAAATCAATTTTTCCAAGCGCAAGGATATCTGGATACCCGCTTAGAGCGAAAAATGTTGGATACAGTTGCACGCAATTCGGGGAAAGAAAATTACACATCCCTGAATGATTGTATGGCTTTCCTGAAAAAATTGTACCTGAAACAAGAAAATTATCCGCAATCAGCAATGCTAGATATCATGAAAGGGCAGACCGTTCGGACCAAAATCCCTAGTAAACTGCCTAGTGAGATTGTCGTGGCTAATAAGACTGGCGAATTAGATAATGCAGAAAATGATATTGGTCTAGTTTTATCTGAGGAAAATCCTTTTGCGATTGCTATGTTGACTAAAAACTTTACGAATGTGGAAAAAATTCAAAGTGCCATCGGTGATTTTGCTCTTTCAGCAACTAAAATGAATTAACCAAATAATAGTCAACCAAAGTTAGGAAGGCGATGAGAGAAACGTGATGAAGGTTTTACGTTATCATTGCGAAAAGCCCACTCATTCTGTACGGTAAGTTATTACCGGAAGTCGATTAAGCTAAAGAAAAACAGTGGCGAGTAAAGTCTATAAATCAGCTAATCCAGCAGATGTGATGCTTAAATAGACTAAACATAAAAAATAATCGAGCAAAGATGGAACGGTCTATTTTTGCTCGATTATTTTTTTAGGTTCAGGAGTTCTTTTAGCGAGGCTAGGAGTGAGTCAGCGGATGTTGTACAGCTAAAAGAGCTTGAAAAAAGAATTTGAAAGGAATGGTCTTAAAATTAAAAGAGAATCTTTCAAGGAAGATTGTTTAGAAAAGGTCTGATTGATATACTAGCCAAACAGGCGAAAACGTTTTATTTGTTATTGTGAATAAATTTTGGGAAAAAGGGAAGACGGATGAAAAATATAAAATTGAAAGAAAATCTTGGGGATATTTTATTTGTTTTAGTATATGGCTTGTGTTCTGCTGCGGGCGTTCAGTTTTTTCTGCAGTCGGCCAATATCTATACAAGTGGAATTACAGGATTTGCCCAAGTATTGGTGAGCAGCTTACAGCATTTTTTAGGTTTGACCACATCTTTAGCGGTTTGGAATTTATTGCTGAATGTGCCACTTTTTATTATTTCATGGCGTGTTTTAGGAAAAAAATTTACACTTTACACGATTACCTCAGTTGTCTCCATGTCGCTCTTTTTGAAGGTTTTACCGGAACATCAATTGACCAATGATCCGGTAGTTGCAGCGATTTTTGGGGGTGCTTTGACTGGTGTTGGAATTGGAATTTGCTTGCGAAGAGGCTTTTCGACTGGTGGGGTTGATATTATTGCTTTAGTGATTCAACGAACCTTTGGAAGAACGGTAGGGCAGATTAGCTTTATTGCTAATAGTTTGATCGTAATCGCAGCGAGTTTACTATATGGTTTTCAAAACGGACTCTACAGCATTATCTCGATTTATGTTGGAATTATGGTGATTGATCGGTTGTATATTCAACAGCAATTAGAGACTGTTTCGATTTATACTAAAAAACCAGAAGAGATCTTACTTTTTTTAAAAGCAGCGACTAAACGAGGCTATACGTATAACCGTGATTTTTTAGGTGGTTACCATGATCAGCCGGTCACTGTGTTAACGATTATTTTGACAAAATACGAAGAAATCTTGTTAATCAAACAATTGCGTGAGGTAGATCCCGAAGTATTCATTAATATTCAGCCGACAGAAAGAGTGCGAGGAAACTTTATTCAACTTCAATAATACAGAAAAATCCAGTTGGCCACTGGATTTTTTATTTTTTTTCGAAAAAACGTTACCGATAATCCCGATGAGCTGAAAGCTATCTTTTTATAGGTGCGGTGAGCTACAATGAATATATCAAAATAAAGTAAAATTGGAGGTTTTTTTGATGAAAGTTATTGTTTTAGGATCTTCGCATGGCGGCTATGAAGCGGTCGAAGAGTTACTGTTGGCTCATCCCGATGCGGAAATCCAATGGTACGAAAAAGGTGACTTTATCTCATTCATGGGCTGAGGCACACAAATGTATCTCGAAGGGGTCGTAAAGGATGTTAATTCCATTCGTTATATGACTGCCGAAGAGATGGAAAAACGCGGGGTTCGCGTTTTTACCAATACGGAGATTGCCAAAGTAATACCTGATAAGCATGAAGTAGAAGTACTCGATCATGTCAGTGGAGAAACTCGGAAGGAAACCTATGATAAATTGATTTTAAGCCCAGGAGCCAATCCATTTATTCTACCAGTTCCCGGTCATGACTTGGAAAATATTGAAACGATGCGGGGTCGTCAAGATACGATTGACTTGAAGTTGCATTCGGTTGACCCAGAGATCGAAAATGTGGTCGTAGTCGGCGGCGGTTATATCGGGATCGAAGCGGCGGAAGCTTTTGCCAAAGCCGGTAAAAAGGTAACATTGGTGGATATTATTACTCGACCATTAGGCGTTTACCTCGATGAAGAATTTACCGATATTTTAGAAAAAGAAATGACGGATAACGGCATGAATTTGGCGATGGAAGAAAAAGTCGTTGAATTTGTCGGTAAAAATGGCAAAGTCAGCAAAGTCGTGACCGATAAAGGGGAATATCCTGCTGAATTAGTCGTGATGTCTGCCGGTGTCAGACCGAATACAGCTTGGCTGAAGGACGCGGTCGAGCTGCATCCAAACGGCATGATCAAGACCGATGAATATATGCGGACAAGTGCGGAAGATGTTTTCGCGGTCGGGGATGCAACCTTGATTCGGTACAATCCCAGTCAAACCTCAGTTAATATCGCGCTTGCGACAAACGCTCGCCGTCAAGGACGCTATGCGGCAAAAAATCTCCAAGAGGCCAAACATCCATTCCCAGGAGTACAAGGCTCATCAGCATTACGAGTATTTGATTATAAATTTGCCTCAACAGGTTTGAATGATCAAATGGCGGATCGCTTGGAGATCAAGACGAAATCTGTTCTCTTAGATCAAGATACCTTGATGAACTTTGTTCCAGCGGATATGAAAGAACGGATGCTGTTCAAATTAGTCTATGATCCTGAAACGCTTGCGATCTTAGGGGCGCAAATCATGTCGAAAAAAGATTTGACGGCGAATATCAATGCGGTTTCGATTGCGATTCAAACGAAGTTCACGATCGAACAGTTGGCTTATGCGGATTTCTTCTTCCAACCAGAGTTTGATACCCCATGGAACTTGTTGAATATGGCAGGTCTCAAGGCACTTCAGCAAGAAAATCAAGGTTAATGTGCAGAGATACCATTACTTTATATAAAAAAGCAAAAAAATTGGAACAATGAGTGTTCATTGTTCCAATTTTTTTTTAACTAAAGGTATTTTGAATAGAAGCCAGGTAGTTGCACTTTCTCATTACATTGCCTTGTTAATAAATTTAATCTTTTATTTGATTTGGAGGTTTTAGAGATTAAGGATATTCTACTAGTGAATGGCTATCCGCCAAAAGTTTTAAAGATGTTGACTAGGATTTGCAACAAACCAGTTAAGAGATTGCTGACGGGGTGCCGGTTGATGCTGTAGTCGGTCGGTACTTTTAAAAAGCAGAGTCTATGGTAGACGGTGTTGGCGTACCTCGGGTTAGGGAAAAAGATTTCTGTAGGCATAGCAAGTGCATCAGCACTACAAGTAGATGGCGAATCTAGCGCTTTAGTTAAGGTTTAAAATAAAAAAACAAAGAGAAAAGTAGAAATTTTCTTTCATTTTTTAATTATATTCCAATAAAATAGAAAAAATAGGGAATGCCAAAAGATATGGGTGTACAGTAAAAGTGATAGTTCATGATTCAGACGATAAAATTTTAAGAATTACGAAGGAGTTGAATCAAATAAGATCAAGATAAAAAAGTTTCTAACAATAATTTGAAAGAGAAACTAGAAAAGCTTGTATTCGTATCTGCCAAATCAGATAGTGAATAATAAAGGAGTCCAGATGAACAAACAGTTTGAAATTAGTCTAGAATTTTAGGTAGCTAAATAGATGGTGGGATTTTTTGAAAAGATACACTAGCCTACAGTAAGCTTTATTTATTCTTTTTCCATAGATTTCTAGTATGCTAGAAGTAAGACGTGGGAAAGGGTGAGTAACTTGAAAAAACAAATTAGACAGGAAGATGTTTCAGAATTATTAGTATCAGATGAATATTTTACTAAAAAGCATGTTGCTCTTAAATTTTGGCAAACGTTGGTCGCAATTTTAGGATGGATCAGTGTTTTCGTCCCATTTATTTGGTTATCTATCCCTTCTATATTTCCAAATTTTGCGAAAAAGTATTCATTTTATACGTATGTAGAAGAACTACAAGCATTAAAGTTTTTACTGCTCTTTTTGGCGATTAGTTTTCTTTTCATCTTAGTTTTTTATATTTGTTTAACGATCTGGAATAACTATCGCTTTAACTATTTATTACAAAGAAAGAAACTTTACGATGAGGAAAAATTAGAAAAGCGGAAGCAACTACTAGAGGAGGCCTATACCGAACGCTTTTGCACAGAAGAAATAAGACATACTGTCAAATTTTACTCGGTCTCAGAAGAACAAAATTTTGATAAAGACTTTGTTAAAAAACTATACAAAGATAATGGGGTGTCATTATGATTCACTTTACTCAAACGGGTCATCCCATAGTTGATACACTTTTGTCCATCGTCTTCCTAATTTTGATTACTTATCCGATCCTGGGGAGCTTTGGCTGGTTTATCGGAGTACTCTGTTATAACTTCCTGTTTAAATTTCGGCAAAAAGATTGGATCGAAATTCCTGAAGAAATCGAGCCTTTTATTACCATTATGGTTCCGGCGCACAATGAGGAGATTGTAATCGAAAAAACAATTGAATATTTAATGAATCAGTTGAATTATAGCAATTACGAAGTGTTAGTCATTGATGATGGGTCCACCGATGACACTCCTAATATTTTAAGGCGTTTAGCAGAAAAGTATGATAACTTACGAGTTATTCGGGTCGAAAAAAATAAAGGGAAAGCACATGCTTTCGACATCGGAGTGGCATTTACCAAGGGAGAACTAATTCTCAGTAACGACGCAGATACGGTTCCTGAACCGGATGCCTTGAATTATTACGTGAATTATTTTATCCGGAGAGACGCAAATAATATCTCAGCGGTGACTGCCAATATGGATGTGCAAAACCGCACAAAATTAATCGCAAAATCACAAACAGTGGAGTTTTCCAGTATTGTGGGAATTATCAAACGGACTCAAATCGGGGTTTTGGGCGGGATCTATGCCTACAGCGGTGCCAATACTATGTATCGAAAAGACGCCCTCATTGATGTCGGCCTGTTTCGCCAAGATCGGGCGACAGAAGATATCAGTATCGCTTGGGACCATCAGTTAGACGGCTGGGCCTCACTATTTGCCCCTAAAATCATGTTCTTTATGGAAGTTCCTGAGAATTTGAAAATGTTGTATCGCCAAAGAAAACGTTGGGCTAAAGGAGGGACGGAAGTTTGGTTAACGAATTTCAAAAAAGTCTTTTTACATCCTTTTCAAAATATTGGCCGAACCGTCATGTTTATCGATCAAACCTTCAGTATTATTTGGTCTTTATTTTTCTGGGGATCATCTATTCTATTTAGTATAAGCTTGATTGGCTTTTTGTTTGATGGAAATTACGAGCGAATCTACCATATGATTACTATGGCCTTTCTATTCGTATGTTTTGAAATGATCGCGGGTGTCTTCCAGTTGGTAGCTTCCTTAATTGCGGATGATCGGGGCCGAAAGTTGAAGTATTTACTATTTGCTCCGTTATATATGCTATTTTATTGGGTGATTAATGCACTAACGATTGTCACGACCTTTATTCCAGCAGTCAAAACTATACTGGGATTTGGTAGCGGCACTTGGAAGAGTCCAGAAAGGCAGAAGAGAGAGTAACGACAGTAGCTAAGCTTTTGGACATAAATGATCAAGCGGGAAAACTTCCATCAGTTGTTGTAAAAAGTAGTCACTCGAAAGGAAGGCCAGAAAAAATTGTAATGATTCAACCCAACACAGAGCAATACGATACCGACTGTTTCAGCTAGTGTGATTAAGGAATAAACAATATTCTACGATTTATTATAAATAAAGATAAAACTAAAATAATCCTCCAAGATTAGGAATACGTACTAGTCTTGGAGGATTATTTTTAGCTACGCTGCAGTTGCTAAATCCAAATCTTTTTCATTGAAGGTATCACCATGTTCGAGATCCCCATATTTGTAGCCGCGCTTGAACCAATTGATCCGCTGCTGGCTAGTCCCATGAGTGAAACTATCGGGGACGACGTAGCCTTGATATTCTTTTTGTAAGGTATCATCGCCGATAGCATTGGCGGCAGTGATCGCTTCGTCGATATCGCCTTCTTCTAAGATTGGTTGACCTTGATAAGTTTCTCCCGCTAAATATTTAGAAAAGCAGCCGGCTAAATAATCGGCTTGAAGCTCTAAACGAACACTGTATTTATTGTATTCAGTCTCAGAAACCCGATTACGGATTTTATCTAATTGTGCTGAGATTCCTAACTCATTTTGAACGTGGTGTCCAACTTCATGAGCGATTACATAAGCCATGGCGTAATCACCGGTGGCCCCATAGTTATGGGATAATTCATCAGCAAAGCTTAAATCCAAATAAATATTTTGATCAGCCGGACAATAAAAGGGTCCGACTTGTGAGCTAGCTTGACCACAAGCAGAATTGACGCTATCGGAAAACAGGACAAGTTTTGGGTTTTGATAAGGTTGCTCCAATTTATCAAATTCCTCATTCCAATAATCTTCTAAGTGGGCAAAGACTACCGCAGCAAATTCTTTTTCATCTGTGTATTCTTTGGAGGAGACATTTTCCGTTTCATAAGTCGCCGGTGTGATACCGCCCCCTAGAGTATCCGTCACAGTACTCAAATCGCCTCCTGATATAAAGAAGACAATAAGTGCAATCAGGAAAACGCCAATTCCACCGCCAGCAGCCACTTTTCGACCACCGCTACCGGAACGATCCTCTATATTTGTACTTTGTCGATCCCCTCGCCAACGCATAATATTTCCCCCTTTTTTCCTTGTATATTTATTTTAATTGAAAAGATAACTGGAGCCAAAGAATAGCCCTTGATTTTTAAATTGAATAACCAGTCATCGCGTGATCAATAGGGTATATAGTTGAGCGCAGTTCTATTTTCAATAAAGTACTTTTTCTTAGAGAAAGTCAAATTTTTTTCTGAAAGTAGATTCGAATGAAATAACACCTGTAAGTGGCAACTTTAATGGAAAAGGCTGATTTTAACAGAGAGGGCGAACGAAATTCATATAATAAGAAACGACTTTGAAATATGTTTGTAACATTTCTTTTATCTGTCTGATATATCATTATGTTAGAATTACTTCTGACATTATGAGAGAGAAATTTTAAATCAACATAATAGCCGGAGGAATTTATTAGTGAAAAAGAGTTTATTATCAGCATTGTTAGTATGTACAATTGCCGTATCAGCGGTACCTAATATTGTATTAGCAGATACTTATGATCAACAAATCCAAGAAAAAGATCAAAAAATCAGTGATTTACAAGGAAAACAATCCGATGTTCAATCACAAATCGATGGATTAACCAATGAAATTGCTACAGTTAGCGGAAAAGTCAAAGACTTAGAAGCAAAGCAAGATCAATTAAATAAAGATACAATGAAATTACAAGATAAAATCGCTGTCTTAAAAGTTCGGATCGCCAAACGTAATGAAGTCATCAAAAATCAAGCACGGGATACACAAGTGAAAGGCCAAGCTTCTTATGTTTCTGCTGTTTTAGAAGCTGATTCATTGTCAGATGTGATTGGTCGTGTTCAAGCGATGTCAACGATGGTAAAAGCGAACCATTCATTAATGGAACAACAAAAAGCGGATGAAAAAGCCGTTGAAGCCAAAGTTAAAGATAATGAAGCAAAAGTTGCTGAAATTCAAGCAAATCAAAAAGAATTAGAAGCACAAAAAAATGAGATTGCCAATAAACAAGCTGAATTGAATGTTATAAAAGCCAACTATGCGGCAGAGCAAGCAACAGCTGAACAAGATAAAGCTAAATTGAAGAAACAACAAGAAGCAGCCAAAGCAGAGCAAGCACGTATCTTGAAAGAACAGCAAGAAGCTGAAAAAGCACGTAAAGCAGAAGAAGCTCGCCAGGCAAAAGAAGCGGCGAAAGCCCAAAAAGCTTTCGAAGAAGCTCAAGCCAAAGCGGCTAAAGAACAAGCAGAACAAGCTAAAGCAACTGAGAATTCAACAGCTTCAAGTTCAACAGAAGCTTCATCAAATACTGAAGAAACATCAACTTCATCTTCAACAGAAGCGCCGAATACGGATACTTCAAGTACTGAAGAAGAAGTTACGAAACCATCAACACCAGAACCAACACCAACTCCGACACCTGGTGGCGGAAAAGTTGATCACACAGGCTCTGGTAATATGTATGCAGTTGGTCAATGTACATGGTATGTGAAACAAGTTGCGCCATGGGCAGGAACTTATTGGGGCAATGGTTGTCAATGGGGCGCATCTGCCGCAGCAGACGGCTTCCAAGTAGATGGAACACCAGCTGCTGGTTCAATCGTCAGCTTCGCGCAAGGCCAATCAGTCGGAACATGGAATGCTGATCCGGTATATGGACACGTTGCCTATGTTCAATCATACAATGCATCAAACAATACGATTACTATTACACAAGGTGGGATGGGCTTCCCATCACCAACTGGACCCAATACTGCGACATTAAGTGCAGCAGGTCTAACGTATATTCACCCTTAAAAATTATCAAAAGAGAGTTTCCCTTTGTGGAGCTCTCTTTTTTTACCTGAGACAATACGGACGAGTTAGGGAGCCCAAAAAGGCTCAAAAAAATTCATTCAATCATTGTTTTTTGATTAATCTATTCCGATAAGTTTGTTTGGTTGTACTAGCTAATGAGGAGTGCTAGCATAAGTTTGTGTGAAGATGAAGTGTTATATTATCGGAAGAAGGAATAATCATGAAACAAGTATTAGTGTTAGGAGCACATGGACAAATTGCACAGATTGTTACAAAAAATCTTTTAGCAGAGGATGTTCAGCAAAAATTATTTTTGCGTAACTCCGCACGTTTGAAGGTGGAGGACGCTAACAGAGAAACCGTGATTGAAGGTAGTGCGACGAGCCTTTTTGACTTACAGCAAGCGATGACTGATGTGGATATCGTGTATGCAAATTTAGCTGGCGAAATTGTTGAAGAAGCACAAAACGTTGTTGCAGCAATGAAAGCTAAAGGTGTTCAACGTTTGATTTGGATCTCAACTTTAGGTATCTATGATGAAGTTCCGGGAAATTATGGAAAATGGAATCATGAGCAATTAGACGGTGGTTATTTAGAAACCTATGCAAAAGCCGCTCGTGTAATCGAGGATTCTGGGCTGGCTTATACAATCATTCGACCAGCCTGGTTGGATAATCAGAACGAAGTAACCTATGAGTTAACTCACAAAGGCGAAGCATTTAAAGGAACCGAGGTTTCACGTAAAAGTATTGCTGATTTAGTAACCAAAATCATTAAAGATCCGACTTTATATGTAGGAGAATCTTTAGGGGTCAATAAACCAAATACTGATGGTGATAAACCAGCTTGGTATCGATAATTGAATAAAAAGCCTTGCGAATTTTGCAAGGCTTTTTACTTTATTTTAGCGCTAACTCTTTCAGTATTGGTCTTTAGTTTAAATAGGAAGCATGAGCTATTTTTGCTTGCTGCGGGCTTGAACTCCAACTAAACTTATTTCCAGAAAAGACAATAAGTGGTTGTTTACTGGTAATTTTATTGATATCTTTACTAGCTTTAGTTAGCTTCATAAAAGTGGAGGAATATAATGGTCTGATTGGAAATTATGGTCTTTGATGATCTGAATCAAGTAGAGAATGCTTTTTCTTGCGGGATTGTGACGCTCTTCAATAGAAGGGGCACGTTTTAACTATCAAAATCCTGCGATTCCGTTATAATAGACAAGGATGATTTTTTACATAGAGAGGAACCATAGATCCATGTTGACCAAGCTTTCAAATTACATAAAAACAGATTTGCTAGAAGACGAGTTTCCTGAATTAGCAGATAGTACTACTTTACAGCAATTAATTACTAAAAACGGCGGTCATCCGTTTAGTCCGGAACAAATGGCAGCGATTCGTTTTCCAATGAATACTCATTTACGGATTATTGCGGGTGCGGGCAGCGGCAAGACACAAACGATCTGCGCCAAAGCGGCCTACTTAGTACTGGAAAAAGCAATTGAGCCTAAAGCGATTATGATGTGTACTTTTTCCCGCAAAGCAAAATTAGAGATGGAGGCGCGAGTCAATCAGTACTTAGCGGGTCAAGCGCGTCTTAAAGTTCAGACCTTTCATAGTTGGTTTCACGCAGAATATAATGAGTTGGTGCGTCAGCAGCCTGGATTGAAGCAATGGGGGATTGAGGGCGTTATCGACGAGGAACAGTACTTCCAAACAATCAATCACTTAGTCAAAAAGTATCGATTATATAATTTTGATAAATTCGAGGAGCGGACGATTGCGTCGCGGATTAGCTATTGGCGCAATTTAGGCTACTCTGATCAGGAGATGGTGCGTTTTGTTGCGAAGTATTTTGATGAAAAAGAATTACTTCCTAATCAGAAATTAAGTGTAGTTTTCCAACAATTCTTAGCTGAGCTAGGACAGACAAAGAAGGTTCAGCAGTTTATCACCTTCGATGACATGCTATTTAATCTCAAATTGATTTTAGAAAATGATGCAGTGGCCCGTCAAACGCTGCAAGCTAAATATAAGTATATTTTTATTGATGAATTTCAAGATATCAATCCGTTGCAAAAACAAATCGTCGCGTTGATTTCTCCTCCAGATCAAGAAAATCCGCAAAAGACTAGTTGTAAACTGATTATCGTGGGAGATGATGATCAAAGTATTTATTATTTTCGTGGAGCAGAACCGCGCTATATTAAGGAGTTCGAACAAGAATATCGTCAAACGTCGCTGAAATTAATGACTAATTATCGTTCTGATCAGCCAATTGTGGAGGTTGGTAATCGCTTGATTCACTACAATGCCCATGATCGCTTAGAAAAGACGATGATAGCCAATAAACGGACCACACAGCATGATTGTTACAGCATTGGTTTTCTCGATGATGAAGTAGAAGCAGAATGGATTGGAAAAAAAATCAAGGAATTGGCTCAGAAAACGCCACTTGCAGATGGTACAGCGGATTATCGTGACACGATGGTTTTATATCCAACTCGGGTACAATTACGTTCCTTATTAAAACAGTTGACACAACAGAAGATTCCATTTGTTACCCCCTCTAATGATGACCTGTTAGGTGTTTTTGGGTTGCCACTGTTTAAGACACTGTTTCAACAATTCCAATTATTGGATTCGGCTACATTGTTGCAAGAAAAAAATGAAGCGCTGAAAAAAATCATTCAGCAATACGCTTTTTTCCATTACATTAAATTTGGTACGAGTGCCAAATTTAGTGAAGAATTGTTCAGCAAAAATAAATTCAAAATCAATGATTTGGTAGCATTTTTAGTTGAAGAACGTAAATTGACCGTAGCGGCACAAACGCAGGCAAAGCAGTTTTTCAAACAGATTTATCGCTTTTATCAAAATAAGCAATTGAATCTAGTTGAACTAGCAGAGACTTTAGTGGCAACGCCAAAATTCAAAAAAGATCTAAGTGAAGAAGAATTGGATTGGTTATGTAAAGAATTATCAGCGGCTGAAGATTGGGCGGGCTTATCAGCAGCTTATCAGCAGGTTAGCCAGCAAAATCAAGGAATGAAGCAGCGTTTGAATGACTATGATCAGGAAAAATTGAATGCGGTGTATTTGCTATCGATTCATGCTAGTAAAGGACTCGGAAAGAAGAATATTTTCATTAAAGGGGTCTATCAAGGCGCGTTGCCGAACCATCATACAGTTAAAAAAGCCGATTGTGATTTGCAAAAAGCCAAGGAAGAGGCAGCACCACCAACGACGCTAGAGGAGCAACGGCGCTTGATGTATGTTGCCATTACCCGTGCAAAAGAAAATCTCTATGTTACTTTCCCCAAGAGCGTGAATAATAAAATGACTGAACTGTCCCCCTTTTTAACAGAAGCCGGTTTACCGATCAAAGAATATCCAAAGAAAAAAGAATAGTTTGCGCTTTTTCTTTGGTTGAAATAGTACTTGGAAATTTTAAAGGAAAGCAGTTAGGTTATTAGAAACATGACATATGTTCTTTACAAGACATCCCGTTGCGGACAAGTGACTGTTTAAAATGTATTGTGCAAAATTAGGGCGAGCTAAATACAAGACGCTGAATCATGTGGATCGTCAAACAAGTAAAGAAAAAATAGTGTGATTTATTTGATTATCCGAACAAATAGATTTGCAAGTTTTAAAGAACCATTGAATTCAAAAAAGATAGTTGGAAGCAATCATCGAGATAGATTGATTGCTTTTTTTGTGTAAATTTTTAGGAGAACAATTCTTTGCCGGTAAGTTGAAAAAATAGTACTATCAAAGAAGAATATCGTTTTCATTTTACATGGATAATTCGTAGAAAGTGGCTCGAAGTGCTGGGCATAAAAGCTTGTATGTTGGAGCTAGGGAAAGATTTTCTGATAAAAGATACGGTATTATAAAAGGAGAGGTCAGCATGAAGTTTGTAGTTATTGGTGGAGTTGCCGGCGGTCCTTCATTTGCGACACGTTTGCGCCGTTTAAATGAAGAACATGAAATCGTGATTTATGAACGAGGAGAAAACATTTCATACGCCAGCTGTGCATTGCCCTACTATCTAGGTGGTGTGATCGAAGATTTGGATTCTTTGATTGAACGAACACCAGAAATTTTAAAGGTTAAAAATAATATCGATGTTTTTACGAAACATGAAGTGGAAGAGATTGATTCTGAACAAAAACAATTAGTTGTTAAAGACTTAAACACCGGCAAAACTACTACAACTAATTATGATAAATTGATCATTTCAACCGGAGCGCGACCAACATTACCACCAATCAAAGGAGCGGAAAAAGCGGAAAACGGTTTTGTTTTACGGAGTGTTACAGACGCCGCTGAAATCAAAACGTATATCGATGAACAGAATCCTAAAAGTGTGTTGGTGATAGGCGCGGGTGTGATGGGCTTGGAATTGGCTGAAAACTTTAAACATCGAGGATTGGATGTGACGTTAGTTGATCAATTGCCACAAGTCGCGTTTCCTTATGATGAAGAAATCGCTGATTTGATCTACGATAAATTGCTTGAAAATGGCCTGCACGTTCATTTGAATACGCGCGTAGAGGAAATCAATCAAGCCGGTAAAGAAGTTATCTTTTCTGATGGAAAGACGATTAAGACCGATTTGATTTTATTTGCGACAGGAGTAGCACCAAACAATGAAGTTGCCAAAACAGCTGGCATTGAATTATCGGATGATGGTCAAATTATTGTCAACGATCAATTGGAAACCAATGTGGCTGATATTTACGCAATCGGCGATATTATCAAGACGACTAGCGTAGTGACGGGATTAGCAACTTCAAGTATGCTATCTAGTGCAGCAAATCGTCAAGGCCATATGTTAGCTGACATGGTCAACGGAACGCCGATGCGTTATCGCGGGTACATCGGTGCCGGTGTAGCGAAAATTTTTGATTATACGGCTAGTTATGCCGGAATGACGGAACATGCGTTAAAAGCTGCTGGTATCACCAACTATAAATCAATTTTTGTGACTCCATTTGATCACGCCTACTTTTATCCTGGTGCGACTCGGTTGAATTTAAAAATTATTTTCGATGCAACCAGCGGAAAAATTTTAGGGGGGCAAGCGGTTGGTGAGCAAGGGGTAGACAAACGAATGGGTGAATTATCCGTGGCTATCACAGGAAATCTAACGGTCTTTGATTTGCCTGATTTAGAATTACCTTATTCACCACCTTATTCTACAACAAGAGACCCATTGAATATTGCGGGTTACGTAGCGATCAATCAAATGACCAATGTCGTAGAAACAGTCAAAGCCGCCGATCTTTCTGCTGAAGATCGAGCAACGGCCTTTTTCCTAGATATTCGGGAACCGGATAAAGCAAAGTCTGGTAGTATTGAAGCAACCAAGAATATTCCGATGAATGAGTTGCGTGATCGCATCAATGAAATCCCACGTGATCGTAAAGTTTATATTACTTTTAGAAAAGGACTGAATACGTATACTTCTGCACGGATTTTGGCTGGCTTTGGCATTTCGGCAATTTTGATTGAGGAGTAGAACGATGAATGAGTTTAAACAAGTGTTTACTCAAGCACAACAATTTTTACTTTTGCAAGCATATGTCGATTCAAAACTGTCTGAAGCGGAATTAATGAATTTTATGTTATTAGAAACAGTGGATGAAATACCGGTTGTCTTTTATTCAGCCGGAGTGCTGCTGATTCAACCAGCACTTGACTTGGACCATTTTTCCCATGAATTTATCGCGAGTGATCAGCTTAAGCTTCGGGCTGAGCAAAAGCAGTTAACGATTTTGCTGTCAGAAAAACAGTTGAAGTTTCACTTTAAAACTAGAAATGAGACAGAGCAAGTCGTCAAAGATCTAACATATTTATATGCTCTATAATAGGTTAAAGACGCTAGTGAACCATAATAAAGGAGGATTTTAAGATGGACGGAATGCAAGTAGCGATGGAAATGTTGGATCGCGCGGAGGAACGTTTGGTGGATACCTTTAACCAAATGACAACGGCTGAAGCGAATACGATGCCAGCACCGTTGATCAAATCAGTTACTTGGCTAATGTGGCATACTGCTCGAGAATTGGATCTGCAAATTTCAGATTTAAATGAAACAGAAGCTTTGTGGATCAGTGCAGGATGGACAGAAAAATTTGCTCTCGATTTGCCGGATGATACGGAAGATTATCGTCATACCCCGGAAGAAGCAGCCAAAGTCGTCATCACTGATCGCCAATTACCCCTAGGTTATTTACGTGCCAGTGTTGAATTGACAAAGCAATATTTGGAAAAAGTCGATGAAAACAGCCTCGCAGATGTGATTGATACTAATTGGAATCCCCCGGTAACCCGTCAAGTACGGATTATTTCTATCATTGATGATGCCGTCATGCATTCTGGACAGGCAGTTTATACTAGACGTTTGGTAATCGGGAAATAGTTTTCAGCAAGAAAAATTTCAGACTATCGCTAGATTTAGGCCCTAAGCTCGTTATTTGAGCTTAGGGTTGTTTTTTTATAGATATTTTTTGAAAAAATCTTTTCAATTATCCAATAAAGATATCGCCAGTCGCCTTTTTCTTGTAAGTGAGAAGATATTTCCCGCAAAACTGTATGCTGGTAATAAATAGAACTGCTTAACTTGAAACAGACCTTTTTGTTTTGCAAGGAATTCCAGTTGCCGTAGCAGGGATCATTCAGGTTGGACAGAAGTTTCTCGTGGCCCCCGCTTCCCTAAAGAAAAAAATTTGAATGAATCAAAAAATACTGGGTGTCTCAAAGAATATTTTTGTTTTGGGAGTAAATACTTTTACAAAAAATCAATTGGTTATTTTTTAAAAATTTTATGATTATTGGTTATTTAAATTTTATCATTTTTATTGTTAGAGCTTCTTACCATTGATACACTGCTTAAAGCGTAAGACAATCAATTGGCTATCGAGCAGCATGATTTTATTAAACAGACACGTTTTTCACACTAAGCGTGAAAAAGTTCAACTTTTCTAATTGGAAGGGTTTTCCTATACTGGGTTTGTAAATGATTGCGCTTGCAAAAAAGGAGAGGTGAGGATGAGAGAGGCACAAATATTGAATGCTTTGAAAGAAAATGATTATTTAAAAATCGATCAGTTAGCCAAAATGATCGGTGTTTCCTCAAGAACGATCCGAAATGATCTGCAAGGACTAGCGGGTTTACAACAGGGCTTTACGATTGATAAGTCAATAAAATTAGGCTATCACTTGAGAATTATAGATGAAGCAAGGTTTTCTAAATATCTGGCAGAATTTACTGAAACAACGATTGAAATGCAAAAAGATCGAATGGAATCATTATTGAGTTTGTTGCTGATTGATGAAAATTATCAGACGGTCAAACTATTAAGTGATGAATTATCAGTTAGCAGTAGTCAGATAAAGAAAGATCTCTCTAAGCTGGAATTGTATTTGAAAGGCAGCGCGTTAATCTTGGAACGAAAAGCGCATTATGGAATTCGGATCATCGGTGAGTTAAAAAATCGCTTCTTACTGTTAGTAGACTGTTATCACAGAGGAAACGGGAAATTGCTAGAAAAATTAGAAATGGCTCTTGAACCAGAGCAACAAAAAGAGTTGAAAGATCAGCTTTTCCGGTTAATCAGTGAACAACATTGGGAAATCGATTATATCGAATTTCGCCGACTAGAAGAAGAATTACTGCTCTTGTTGCTGATTAAACCGAGTGAAATACAATCGGCAATTCCTAATTCTTTTTTGACAGCAGTTCTGGCAAAAACGGGGATTACGATTCCCACACAACAAGCACTTCATGATTATTTTGAGGCTAGTTTGCTGGCAAAAACGAAAAAGCTGGAGATTCTGAGCAATAAGCAGTGGTTAAAAAAAGAGATTAGCAATTTTTTCCGCCAAATGGATGAACAACAAAATACGCATTTTTCGCAGGATCAAGAATTTATTGATCTGGTCTACCTACATGTAGCGGCACTAATTGAACGATCCCGCAAAGAAGTCAATTTTAGTAATCCTTATTTAGAAGATATCAGTAAAGATTATCCAGTAATCTTCAATTTTGCAGTAATGTTTTCAAAATGGCTGGAGGAAAAATTTCAAGTAACCATCGCCTCGGATGAAATCGGCTACTTAGCTACTCACATGACGGTGCCGTATCATAAATGGCAACAAAGCTTGATTGAGGATATTTATCGGATCGCGGTGGTCTGTTCCTCTGGTGGCGGGATGGCGTACTTAGTAGAAATGAAATTGCGGAGGATTTTTCCACGAGCCAGAATTCAAACGTTCTCGATGTTTGAAGTTGAACAGATTCAAGCGTACTATCCAGACTTAGTTTTTTCAATTATTGAATTAACCATCGAGTTAAATTGTCCAGTAATCCTAATGAGCGAGATTCAAAGTGAGTTGGATTATTTAGAAGTTAGCGAAAATTTGACGCTGTTAAAAAGCGATGAAAACTTTTCGATTGAACGAGCCTTTTTCGAATTGTTTTCCGAGTCATTATTCCGGATCGAAAAGGCCCGACCTTATTCCGAGATTCTGAATGAATTAGCGGATCAGGTGGAGCAGGCCAGCGGCTTTATGGGGTATAAAGATTCCTTGATGGAACGCGAGCGCTACTTATCCACGATTTATCAAAATGGAATTGCAATTCCCCATCCATTAGTAATGTCTGGTAAAGAAAATCGCTTGGCGGTATGTCTTTTGCCGGAAGGCGTAAAGGATGTGGAGCGTTCGCCGAAAATTATCTTTATGGTCTCATTGAAAGCTGAACAGTTAGAGGTTCATCAAATTATCTCAAAAGAACTGAGCAAACTGATGAATCATCTCGCAGCGATCGAAACCTTGATTGAGAGTAAAGATTATGATGAATTTTACTATACATTAAAACGAGTTTTAGGAAGAAGGAATCAGAATGAATATTGATTTTTTAAAAAATCTATCCAATGCAGATGGGATTGCCAGTAATGAAAAAGAAGTTCGTCAAGCACTTTTAAGCGAGCTAGAAGATTTACCCTACGAGAAAAAAACAGATGGTCTAGGCAGTTTGATTTTTAGTAAAAAGGGTAAGAGTGCTAAAAGCATTATGATTTGCGGCCATATGGACGAAGTTGGTTTCATGGTTCGTAGTATTAGTCAATTGGGTCTGATTCATTTAATGGTAGTCGGCGGAGTAAAGCCAATTGCCCAACAGCTGCAAAAAGTTCGGATCACCACCTTTGATGGCAGAAAGATCAGTGGTGTCATCAACAGCGAATACCATGAGGGAAAAGCAGAAAATCTTTATTGTGATATTGGTGCAACAACTGCGGAGGAAGTTGCTGAACTAGGGATTGAAGTTGGTAATATGGTTTGTTATGCAACGGAGTTTGAAGATTTTGCAGTTAAAGATATTTATGCTGGGAAAGCCTTTGATGATCGCTTGGCCTGCTTTGTTATGGGAGAGTTGATGAAGAAACTGGCAGATGAAGAATTGCCGTTAACTATTCATTTTGCCAATACTAGCAGTGAGGAAGTGGGGATTCGTGGTGCCAAGACTGCTGTTCAGGCAGTTAATCCAGACATCGTTTTCGTTATTGATGTAGCAACATTTAGTACTGAGTTTGTACGGGATCACACTAATCAACGCCAAATTGGTAAAGGCCCGATTTTAACTCATTTTGATCGGACCTTAGCGCCAAATCTAGAAATGGTTCACTATGTCAAAGAAACGGCGAAGAGTCAAAACATTCCACTGCAATTAGATATGTTTAATTCAGGAGGAACGGATGGTGGAGAGGCTCATAAAGTAAACGCAGGCAAACCAACAGTCGTCACTATTTTACCGGTACGCTATGGTCATTGTGCCTACTCGATTGTAAATAAACAAGATGTTCAAGCAATGATTGATTTGTATGAGGAGTTAATCAAAAATTTCACGGAAGAAACCTACCATCGCATGGTGGATTTTATTTAAGAGAGGATAGAACAACATGACAAAAGAAGAACAAGAAATCGTACAACTAATTTCAATTGCTGGTGAAAGCAAAGCGAAAGCTTTCGAAGCGTTGAAATGTGTCAAAACCAAAGATTTTGATCTAGCCAAAGGATTGATTGCTGAATCACGCAACTTGGATTTGGAAGCACATAACATTCAAACTGACTTAATCAGTCGTGAATTGAATGAAGAAATTGAATCATCAAATGTCGGTTTGCTGATGGTTCACGCACAAGATCATTATATGACGAGCCAATTAGCTCGGGATTTGATTGAAACATTAATTACGGTATTGCAATAATTATAAAAATAGAAGATAAGGGAGAAAAAGATTATGAAAATTTTATTATGCTGTGCTGGAGGATTCTCTACTAATATGTTGATGCAAAATATGCGCAAGGTAGTTCAACAAAGCGCGAAGTTGAATGATGACGATTTTGATTTTACTGCGATTCCCGCAGATTCAATCGAAAGTCAAATTGATGGCTGGGATATTGTGTTGGTCGGACCACAAATCACTCATAAAATCGATTTTATCAAATCGATTTTGGAGCCGCGCGATATTCCCTATGCAGTGATCGATAAAGATGTCTATGGCCAAATGGATGGAGCAACAGTCATGAAGCTTGCGCTAGTTACCCATAAAAAACATCAGTTGGCCAAACAGGCAGTCTAAAAATAAAGAATATCAATATGAACTAGGAGGAGTATCATGTTCGCAAAATTTGAAGCTTTTATGAACCGTTTCTTCGTCCCGTTAGCCCATAAAGTAGATAATCAACGCCATTTGAGTGCCATCAAGGCCGGAATGGTCGCAATGACGCCATTTACCATTTTAGGAAGTTTTTTTGCAATCTTGCCCGCCTTACCTAATATGCTGGGAGAATCCAATGCTTTCAGCCAATTTATTTTGAATAATGCCGAGCTGTTTAATCTGCCGGTAACCTTATCGACGGGTTTGATCGGCCTATATGCTTGTATGGCGATTGCTTTTAATTTAGGAAATCATTATAAATTGTATATTCCAGGGGCAATCACTTTGTCAGTCTTCGGTTTTCTCTTTATGACCGCGAACTTTGATGAAAATGGTCTGCTAGACATTACCAATTTCGGTGCCAAAGGTTTATTTACGGCAATGTTTGTTGCTTTGATTACAGTCGAATTATACTACTTCTGTAAAAAACATAATATGACGATTCGAATGCCTGAAGGAGTGCCAGACTTTGTTTCTAAATCCTTCGAACTTATCCCTGTAACGTTATTAGTTGGCGGTACTTTTATTATTGGCCGCTTTGCGTTAATGGCAACGATTGGTGAGTTACCGCCAACAATCCTAACGCGCTTCTTATCACCGTTAGTTGGTTCAATGGATAATCCGTGGTCAGTCTTGGCCTTGAACTTCTGTATTTGCCTGATTTTCTTCTTTGGTATTCATTCTTCTGTTTTCAGTCCAATCACGCGTCCGATCATGGTGGCCTTTATTGCAGAAAATATTGCTGCCTTTCAAGCAGGGCAACCCATTCCGCATTTCTATACAGCGGGAGCATCAAGTGCGTTCTTTGGATTTACAGGCTGCGGGATATCAATTGGCTGTGTGGTGGCTTGTCTGATCTCGAAATCAAAACGCTATCGCCAAATCGGAAAGGTTTCCTTGTTCCCAGCTTTATTCGGAATCAATGAACCAATCTTATTTGGAGCACCGATTATTTTAAATCCTTTGATGTTTGTTCCACATGTTTTCGGGGGAGCGATTATTGGAACTTTACCAATGTTCTTTATGCACTGGGGATGGTTGAACAAACCGATTTTTGATCCGCCATATGTGGGTGTCTTTTTGGAAGGTTTCTTAACAAATGGTGACTGGCGCACGATTTTAGTCAATGCTTTGCAATTAGTTCTAGCAGTCGCAATTTACGTACCATTCTTCAAAGTCATGGAACGCAATGAATTGAAGGATGAAGCGAAGAAAAAAGAACAAAAGAATATCTTTGATCCAGGTGAAACAGATATCTTGGACGGCTTAGATTTAGATTTCTAGAACTGGAGTGTAACTGATGAGAATTGAGAAATTACAGCAACTTTTACGAGAGTCGGGTAAGGACGCAATCGTCATCAAAAATCGTGAGAACAAAAAATATTTTGGTTCATTGGGAGGTAGTGGCATCTATTTAGTTGTCACGCCTTCTTCACAAGTTCAGTTTTTTGATGGGCGTTACCGACAAGAAATAAAAGAATTAACAACGGGTTTTGAAAATATTGAGGTGCCACAAGGCAGTTATTTACCCAAAATAATCGATTGGCTAAAACAGCAGCAAATGAAGCAACTTGCGATTGAACCAACCGGTCTATCAATCCAAGAATATCAAGTGCTTTCTGAAGAATTCATGATCGAGATTTGGCCACATCAGATTCAGCAATTACGAGCAGTGAAATCAGCCCAAGAAATTCAATTAATCCAAAAGGCTTGTCAGGTAACGGATGAGATCATTGATGAATTATTACCAGAGATCAAGATCGGTATGCAGGAAAATGAACTCGGCGCATTGATTCATTACCTATCATTGAAAAAAGGTGCAACTGCCATGGCCTTTGATCCGATCGTTGCCAGTGGTCCTCGCAGTGCCTTACCTCATGGACGGCCAACACAGCGGGCATTTCAAGCCGGTGATTTGATCACGATTGATTTTGGAATTGTCTTAGATGATTATCAATCAGACATGACTAGAACGATCGCTTTGGGGGATATTCAGCAGGAACTGCAGCATATTTATCAAGTAGTAAAAGAAGCCCAACAGGCAGCAGCCGATTTTGTTCGAGTAGGTGTAACCGGTCAAGAAGTAGATGCTGTAGCCCGAAAAATCATTACCGAGGCGGGTTATGGGGAATACTTTAGTCATGGGTTAGGCCATGGGATTGGAATGGGCGGAGATGTCCCAATTTTAAATCCGAAGAGTCAAATGGTTCTGCAAGAAAAGATGGTCATGAGTATCGAGCCGGGAATTTATCTGCCAGAAATCGGCGGTGTACGAATCGAAGATGATGTCATGATCCAAGACGGCGTGGGGGTTGCATTAAATAAAACAACGAAAGAGTTACTGAACGTAGGTGAGTGTTATGTATAATTTAGATAAAGTGATTGATCGCAAACAGGGCAATGCGCGTAAATGGAGTAATCAAGTCTTAAAGGAAAAATTTGGCCTAGAACCAGACGCCATTCCCATGGATTTAGCAGATATCGATTTTGAAGTAGCACCTGCGATCCAGCAAGCTTTAATGCAACGAGCGAGCATTGGTGATTATAGCTATTCCTACGTTCCAGACGAATTTTATGATGCAGTGATTGATTGGAATCAGCGGCGTTATGATACCTATATTGAAAAAGAATGGATTAAGCTGACTTTTGGAACGGTCTCTACGCTGCACTACATCGTCCAAGCCTATACGCAAAAAGGCGAAGGTGTATTGATCAATACACCCGCCTATGATCCCTTCGCGGAGGCCGTGGAGCATAATGAACGAAAATTATTTTGCAGTTCGTTAATTAATCGCGACAATCGTTATTATTTAGATTTTGCTGATATGGAGCGGCAGATGATTGAAAATGATATCAAACTCTTTATTTTCTGTAGTCCGCAAAATCCTTCCGGTCGAGTGTGGACTAAAGAAGAACTGTTCCAATTAGCGGAGCTGTGCATTCGGCATGATGTTTTGCTGGTCTGTGATGAGATTCATCGCGATATCGTCTATCAGAATCAAACCTTTACTTCGATCTGGAATGCGCATCCGGAAATTTCACAGCATAGCGTGTTATGCCTGTCACCAAATAAGGGATTTAATTTGGGTGGTTTAAAGACCTCTTATGTAGTAATTCCCAATCCAGTAATCAGAGAAACTCTGCTGGATCAGCTGAAAAAAAATTCAATTACGTCTCCGCATGTTTTTGCGGTACCGGCAATTGTAGCAGCCTATAATGAGAGTGAAGCTTGGCTAGATGAAATGATCGCTTATGTTGAAGAAAATATGCAAATCATTTATGATTTTTTTGCAGAAATTCCAGAAGCTAAAGTAATGCCGGCAGAATCCTCATTTTTAGCTTGGATTGACGTGAGAAATTGGTTCAAAAACGAAATAGAAATGCAGGCCTTTTTCCAACGAGCAAATTTAACAATGGTGGTCGGTAGCTACTTTGTCCAAGATGGCGAAGGCTTTGTTCGCCTGAGTATTGGGATGCCGCGAACATTGTTGCTAGAAGCTTTGAACCGAATCAAAAAAGAATATGCGAAAAGCCTAGAATATGTATCAATAGAATAAATCACCAAAGGAGTAGTCATCGAAGCAGATGATCACTCCTTTTTTGTAGGAAATTCATCTTTTATTCATTAATGGACAAAATATGAATAAAAGATAAAAAATAAATCTTCGGGAATTCATAGTCATAATGGACCACTTCCGCTTATAATAGAGGTGAAAAACTTTAGTGAGTTTTAAATTGGTTTGAAAAACTTCATTTTGAAAGAATCGAGCAAGTACTTGATAAGATGTTCCGTTTGATACGGAGCATCGGATAGTTGATGGCCCAACAAAGCGACCAAAGAAAGCGAGTATAAGCATGTGCGCACAACAAAAGAAACCAGGCTGGTTTTTTAACAAAACTGGCATTGAGAAAATCACTGATGAAGCGGAAGTTGAGAACAAAGTTACCAAATTATCGGAAAAGATTGCTTCGAAGCAGTCGCAGGAAATCGCCGAACTTAAACGTGTGATTCTTGAAAAAGAAAAAGAACTGCATCAATACCAGCAATCAGTAGCTCAAAAAAATCAGCATTTAATCAATGAAAATGAGAATTATAAACGGATACTTCTTCGGTGGGAAGAAGAGCAACGACAAGAAGTGAAGCAAATTCAGGCGTTAGAGACCAGCTTGCAACGAATGAATGCGGATGGACATCAAAAAGAGCAGGTTAAAGCTGCGGAAGATTTGCAAATGCAGCTGCAGCAGTTAGAGGCCGAACGGGTTCATTTATTGCAAATGCAAGATCGGTTAACTGAAGTGCATGCAGAAATTAAGGAGACTCGGCAGCAGTGCCAATTGGTGATTCACCAACAAAAAGATAGAGAGTTGCAACGTTATAAAAAGATTATTGAGCTGGAGAAAAAAATAGATGAATTATTGCTTCAGTTGGATGCAAAAGATGAATTGTGGGACCAAAAGGAAGCGATCATTAGGGAAAAAGAATATCAAGTTAGTCGGCTGCAACAAGCAGGTCGGCGAAGAGAAGCAAAGACAAAAGTCGACATTACTGAATGGGAAAAATTACTTGCAGAAAAGCGAGCAGAGAACAACCAATTAAAAAACGAGATTCAGCAAGCCCAACAAGAAACGGCTGAAGTTTTGGACTTAGCCCGCAAACAAGCACGGAAAATCGTAGGGAGCGCTCGTTCAGAGGCACAGCAGATCGAAGAAATTTCAGCAGCAAAAGCTGAGAAAATCTACGCTCAAGCTGAGGGGATTTCTTGCGAAGTGATAAAGACCCAGCCAGAAATAGTAAAAATTTTTGACGAACTACAGGATCAAGTCGCTCAGTTAAAAACACTGAATAGCCAATAATGCCCAAGACCACTAAATACGGTGGTCTTTTTGTGTTGCTAAAATAGTAATAAAAGTTGAGATTCTGTGGTAGACTACTGGGGAGAATAAGAAGGAGTTACAATCATGCGAAATATAAAATTAACGATCGAATACGATGGAAAACGGTACCTTGGTTGGCAGCGATTAGGCGATTCAGAAAAAACGATTCAAGGAAAAATTGAAAGTGTTATTGCCCAAATGACTGGGGAAAAAATTGAAATCGTTGGTTCTGGTCGAACGGATGCGGGAACCCATGCCAAGGGGCAAGTTGCGAATTTTAAAACAAATTCAGAAATGACCCTAAATGAGATGCTGCCATTTTTCAATCGTTATCTGCCTAGCGATATTGTCATAAAAAAAGTGGAGGAGATGCCTGACCGGTTCCATGCTCGCTACAATGTCAAAGGCAAACAATACAGCTATTATGTGTGGAACGATCCGATTCCAACTGCTTTTGAACGATATCATAGTTTTTATGTTCCGGAAAAATTAGATGTAACAGCGATGGAAGCAGCCTGCAGTAAATTATTGGGAACCCATGACTTTGTGGGCTTTTCTGCATTGAAAAAAACGAAAAAATCAACCACTCGGACCATTGATGAGATCTTAATCAAGCAAGAAGGCAGCATGCTGCATTTTACGTTTGTGGGAAATGGCTTCTTGCATAAAATGGTACGAATTCTGATGGGGACGATTTTAGCGATTGGGTCCGGTGAACTGCCTTTAGCAGTGATTGATGAAGTATTTGAAAATAAAGTTCGAGCAACTGCCGGTGAGACAGCACCAGCGCATGGACTTTTCTTAGATGAAGTTTATTATTAATCAAAGCTCAGTAATTAGTCTGGAATTATCCATATTAATTATTGAGTTTTTTTATTTCTGCCTAAAAGCAGTGGTAGATAGCCCTTAATAGATCAAGAAACCAACAATACCAGCTAAACACATTAAGAGGATTGGATTTGTTTTGAATTTTCGTAGTAACACTAAAGAAATTAGAAATAACCCTGCGGCCTTCCAGTCAAAGTGATTGAAAAGATTAATAGAAAAATCTGATGTTCCAAAAAAGGTCAGCAACAAAATTGTAAATCCGGCGGACATAATTAAACCGACCGAAGCCGCTTTTAAACTTTTTAATGCGGTTGATACATAAAGAGAGTCGCGATGCTGTTGAAAAAACTGATACAATCCAATTGAAATCACACAACCGCCTAAGATACAGCCGATGGTGGCAACGATGGCACCAGTGATACCGTTTAGTTGCATCCCGACAAAAGTTGAAGTATTGACAGCTAAGGGACCAGGTGTCATTTGCGAGATCGTAATGATATCGCTGAAGACTTTTTGACTTAACCACCCTTGTTGATGAACCACTTGTTCTTGAATTGACGGGATAATCGCGTAGCCGCCGCCAATGCTAAATAAGCCGATTTTAAAAAAAGTCCAAAACAATTGCATTATTGTACCTCCTGCATTTGCTGATAATAGGTTTGAATTAGACAGACTCCAATACTAAATAACAAGATGTAAATGACATTCAAATTGAAAAAAGCATTTGCGACAAAAGAAATTGGGACAAGAATACTTAATAATTTAGCGTTTTCTTGGCGGATCAGTTGATACATATCAATGACGATATCAATAATCAAGGCAGTTACACAGGCCTGCATTCCTTTTAAGACAGCCATGACAGTTAAATTAGCTGCAAAAGCGGCATACCAATTGGAGATTAAGCCTAAGATTACTAGCGGCGGCAAGATCGCGCAAACTGCACTGATAAATACACCAATCAAACCGGCCACTCTTTTGCCGGCGAGGACACTTAAGTTGATTGCAATTGCGCCGGGTGAGGATTGAGCAACGGCCGCCATTTCGATTAATTCATCATTGGAAAACAAGTTCTTTTTTTCGACATAATATTTACGAATCATAGGAACAATTACAAATCCACCGCCAAAAGTAAAAGTACTGATAAATAAATTGATTCCAGCTAACCATAGATAGAGTTTGTGTTTTGACATCCAACCAGCCTTTCTTACTGCGTTAGCTTTAGTATAAAGTTTGGTTTCCAATCTGTGAAATGATAATATTAGCATGTAAGTATGAATTCAATTCATGACAAAGGAGCCGCTATGAACTTTAAACAATGCGTTATTTTTCGTGAAATTACTAAAACAAAAAATTTTACCAAAGCTGCGGCTAATTTATATTTGACGCAATCAGCAGTTTCTCATGCGATCAAAGATTTAGAGCGTGAAGTGGGTACACAATTGTTTGAACGTCTGCATCATAGTGTCCAATTAACGCCAACAGGTGAATTGTTTTTGCGAGAGATCCAACCGATTTTAGCTGAATTTGAATCTGTCGAGGCGCGCTTAACCGATCTCGAAAAGCAGCCGCCATTAAAAATTGCTTCTTGTATTACGTATGCACAAACGGAATTGCCGCAATTGCTACGGAAATTTAATTGTCAGCATCCTGACCGTCGTTTTAATGTGTTTGTTTTTCCTGCTTCAGAATCATTGCTGCGTTTAGAAAAAGGCGAAGTGGATCTGGCATTTATTGAGGGGCGAGTTTTACAACCAATTTTTCAAACTAAAAAAATTGCAGATTATCGCCTATGTGTTGTTGCTGCTAGCGAATTTAGCAGCTCTCAGTTAAGTTTTTCCGAGCTTTTGCAACAACCGTTACTACTACGTGAACGTGGCAGTGCGGTTCGTGAGACAATTGAGTCGAGCACCATTTTGCAAGGCTTTAAACTTTTTCCAACATGGGAAAGTGTTGATTCACAGGCCTTAATAGCAGCGGTAAAGGCTGGATTCGGCATATCGATCCTACCTTATCGTTTAGTCAAAGAGGAGCTTAGCCAAGGGATATTAAAAGAAATCGTGATTGAAGATTGGCAGTTGACCAATGATATTACTGCATTAGTTCGTAAAAATCAGTATCAGTCGCAGACTCTAAAGGAGTTCTGGGAGTTTCTAAATTTAGCAGAATGAAAAAATGTAAAGTTCTTAGAAGACTTTCAGAAAAAGATAGTATATAGTTATTTATAGATAGAAGGAAAGGGGTTTATTGGTTATGAAAACGACTGCTGAATTGAAAGCAGAAGCAAAAGCAACGTTGCAGGGAAAATGGGGACAAGCAGTTGTACTGAATCTTATCCCAACATTACTAGGTCTAGCGGTAATATTTTTTGTTGTATTATCAGGCCTGATTTGGTTTTTTATTCATGGGACGGGCGAGGAAATGCTTTCCTCTGTTTCAGAATATCAACAAAATAATGCCAATGGCGGGGGAACCAGTCTAGTTTCAGCAATTATTAGTGCATTATTCATGAGTGGAATTTCTTGGACGTATTTAGATCTATTACGTGGGGAGCGGACGCACATCGAACCATTGAAAGATGCTTTTCGAGGGTTCCAAGGAGTATTTATTGGCGGAGTCATTTTATTAGCCTTGCTGACCAATATCTTTGCTTCTTTATGGGCGATCTTATTCGTTATTCCGGGGATTGTAAAAAGCTATGCCTATTCTCAAAGCTATTTTATTTATTACGATCAAATCCAACAAACCGGTGAAAAACCCAAAGCATTGGAAACAATTACGGCGAGTCGCCGTTTGATGGATGGCCATAAAGGTCGGCTGTTTTGGTTAGACATCACCTTCATTGGTTGGCATATTTTATCTCTGATCACACTGGGGATTGGTTATTTGTGGTTAAACCCTTATATCGCTGCAACTAAAGCGGCTTTTTATGAAGATTTGCAA
>WPCI01080133.1_pt1 | contig 32184 bp, 25 predicted proteins | sample 5399871 | NCBI WGS metagenome assembly WPCI01 (sample SAMN12869469, study PRJNA574797) | sludge metagenome | isolation source: wastewater treatment of pH7 | place: China:Beijing | collected 2019-05-20 | reverse complement strand
TCAGTGTTCCGAAGAAAAGCGAGATATCAATCAGCGTTAGAAGATTTATGACAAACAGGACTATAGCCAATATTGGATAAACATAACGCTCAGAAAGCCACAATTTGTTAAGCAAGAAGCTGACTCCTCTAACAAATAGAGGAATCAGTGCCCAAGAGAAGAGGATGCTGAAAAGCGGACTCTCATGCGCACTCCATTGCACAATCACGAAGAGCACAAACCCTGCCACAGTCCAAATAGTGCAGAGTTTGGTAAACTTATCCTTTCTTGAAACTACTATTCCCAGCAAAATAATTAGAATAATGCTGATTTCAACAAATGAAACGCTATGTAAAATGTTACTCCAGAGGTAGCTTCCGGCTATAACTTCAGAAGACAAGCTGACGAAGGAAGCCTGTACCATTTTGCCGAATGATGAGAGTGCTTCAAGCAAGGTAAGATCCTGAAAACCGAACCAGCTAGCCATTGAACTTATTTCACTCCCCAAGGTAAGAGGATTGAGTAAATGGACACGACCTGCGCAGACCAGAAAGGCAACGCCACGTAAAAACAGCTGCCCCAAGCGGACAAGCTTCATTTGAACGGGTTTGTCTCTAACTAACTCATATGTAAAGATGAAGATATTTGTCGGCATGACTGCCGTGGCCGATAAAAGAGCTAGATCTGCTGATTTCTTCGGCTGTGTGATCTGAAAGGCATAAAGCACCAGTAGAAAAGAACAGAACTGATATTTTTCAAAGAAAATCGTAAAGAGCATGACAGGAGAAGAAACAAGATAAATCAGCGTGATCCATTTATTTGCAGCCAATTTTCCCAGCATAAATGCTGTCAATAGCAGTAGCTGAACGTTAAGTGCTTGAAGTAGGGAGAATGTCATAACATCCACTAGTTGAGACGGCGCAACTATATTCAGGAAAAAACTTAACAATGCCCAGCCATTGGGTGCCAGGCACCTAAGTTGTTAAGTTATTCATTTAAATGGTATAGATTAGCGGTGCCTGGCACCACTAACGTCCATAAATATAATCACTCGAAAAAGCGCTGCCGTCCGTTATACCCGAAGAATACCAGAATAAAGGCGACGACAGGTCTGTATTGAAGTTCCAGGACTCTCCCTGCCGATCAAAGACATAGCTGTACTTGCCGTCATCGGTCTTCAAAATCAGCTGTTCGCCTTCATAGACATAGCTGCCATAACCCAGATAGCTGCTGAGCGGTGACAGGGACAACAAGAAGTCACCGCTGTCAAAAAGCTGCAGGACGGCATAGTCCATATCATCCTGACCCTGCCAGATGTAGCGATAAGATAGTTTACCCCTGCCTGCCTCTAAGCCTGTCTCGGGCCAGCCACTGTCCACGAGTAAGGCATCATAAGCAGAGAAGGCTGATACATAGGACTTATCGGTTTCAGCAATCAGGAAGTATCCGCCCATTACGGCATCACCGGTACCATTTTCAAGCGAACGGATAGCAAGAATCATCGTATCTTTTTCATCAGTATAAGTACCTACAATCTCAAAGTAGTCGGCACTGCTGCCTGTGATCACGTAGCTGACGAATACAGTATTCTTTGAAAAGAATTCCTCCGTATATGCTTTTGCCTCTTCTAAGAAAGCCGGCGAAGCTTCATCTGCCGCATCTAAATCGAAGAAGGCCGACATTTCCCGGCAGAAGCTGTCTAAATCATCCCGGCTGTCAAGCTTAAGAAGGGGGACCAGGCGTTTCCATGTTCCGGACGGCCTCTCAATGTCGCGATTCACAGCCAGATCTACCATGGCATCATATCCCGCCTCCGAATAGCCGACCGGTGAGGCATAAGTCCGGAAGTGCATTTCCTCATTAAAATCAGGATCTTTAGGCAGCGGATCCGAATCGCCCTGCATGAGCAAATTGCCGTCTTCCAGAAGCAGCAATCCGCTCTCCGGAAGCTCCTGCCCCCTATAGGGGCTTTTGCTCACACAGAGATGACCCTCGTCCAGAAAGAGTCTGTAATCATAAACCAAGCGACCTGACAAAGCGTATGAGACCTTCTCCGCATAATCGTAGACGACAATATGATCATCTATTATGCCTGAACCAAAGCTGACGGTGGAACAAAGCTCCGGCCTGCCGTCCCCCGTCAGATCACAAAAGAAGACATCCCAGACGGGCATGCCGCCGTAAAGCACTTCAACCTTGTCTCCACTGACAGCTTCCACTCTGTCAGCTGTCCAGCGAAAGACAACTCCCGGGAATTCCGCCAGGCTGGTCTCCATGCTCTCGGGCCAATAATCCACAGCCAGAACATTGAGCCACTCCACAGCCTCAGCCGCCGTCACCGGCGGATTGCTGTCCTCCGGGTCACTCTCGCCGGCCGTGGGATCGCCGGGTTCGGTCGGCACGGCTTCCTTGGGATTTGTCAGGAAAGCTATGGCCAGAGCTACTGAGGCGATCAGCGCCAGCAGGATAATCCAGAAGGCGGGCTTCCTGTAATTCAGCACAGACCTGATCCTCTCCTTAACAGCCAGCTCACCAAAGGCAAGCGGGCAGCCCATGACAGAGCGGTGGCTGACGCTGCCGGCCAAAAGCGCCTGCGAATAGGCCAGACGCTCTTCCTTTTCCATGGAGCGGATAATCTTCTCGTCACAGGCGACCTCAATGTCCCGGCACAGCAAAACATAGGCCAGCCAGAAAAGCGGATTGAACCAGTAGATGGCAAGCAGCAGGAAAGCCAAGGGTTTCCAGAAATGGTCACCGCGGGCCAGGTGAGCCCGCTCATGGGCCAGAACCGGAGCCTTCTGCTCCGGATCCATACCCGAAGGCAGGTAAATACGGGCTTTGAACAGGCCCAGAATGAAGGGCGTGTCGATCTCATCAGAGATCCATATATTATCTTCCAGCCGGATCGAAGTTCTGAGCTTTCTCTTCAGCCGCCAATAAGACAGGAAAGCGTAAAGCAGGAGCAGGGTCATGCCGGCCAGCCAGATACAGGCCGCCAGACGGGTCCGGATTTGCAGGGGATTAACACCGGCAGCGGGCGTGGGCGACAGCGATTCCTGAATCCGCGGATTAACAAAGCTGTTCACAGCCGGAATGCCGCTATGGATTTCCGGCTTTTCCGCAAAGAGAATCTCAGGCGACACGGTTTCCACACTGGGAACAAGACTAAGCTTGCTCTCGATCGAAAAGGGAAAGATCAGGCGCAGAGCCAGCACAGCCCAGAGCAGGAAAGTCAGCCGCCGCGGCGCCTTTTTCAAAAGCAGGCGCAGGACTAAAATGGCCAGTATCAGCCAGCCGGCCGTGATGCTCATGTTGAGAATTTTCAGGAATAAGCTATCCATCAGTCAGGCCTCCTCCGCTGCCTCTTCAATCATTTCCTGAATCTGGCTGACCTCCTCCGGCGACAAAGCCTTGCGCCTGGTGAAGGCGGCGATAAAAGCCGGCAGTGAACCGTCAAAGCTCTCTTCGACAAACAAGGTACTCTGCATAGCATCATATTCCTGGCGAGAAATAACTGAGGAAACTATGCCGTCCTCATTCTTGAACAATCCCCGGTCAATCAGCTTACGCAAAACGGTGTAGGTCGTAGACCGCTTCCAGTCCAGCGCCTCCTCGCAAAGCTTAACCAGCTTCCGCGAATGCAGGGGCTCATTATTCCAGATAATATCCGCGAAACGGGACTCAACCTCACCCAGCCTGATCATTGCCATTGCTAAACTCCAATCCGGTCTATTGACTATAGACTAAATCCAGTCTATTCCCGATAGACCGGCATGTCAAGCATCAAAACTCAGGCCACCTGCTCAAACTGACCGTTATGGTCGTTAATGGGGCCACCTTAGCGGTAGCCGGCACCGCTAATACCACTGATATAGATACATTTTTTAAGCAATATGAAAGAAATTAATAAACAACCACAGAAAGAACAGTTTTTCTTTGTCTGGTATTTTCATTGCATATTTTCTGTGATGATGATAGATTTCTTTTCGGGAATGAAGTTCTCCCTTAACCTTGAATAGGTTAAAACCGCTATTAAGCTGATGACTTCTGCGCAATTGTATACGCAGAAAGATTTAGCTTTTTGCGTCATGAGGGAGGTAACTTTATGATCACATCGCTGGCTCTAGTATTTTTGCTTGGCTTGTCTTTAGCTGAGATTTTTCGAAAAATAAAATTACCACGTATTATCGGCCTGCTGTTAACGGGGATAATTCTTGGTCCTTACGTACTTGACTGGCTTGATCCGTCGCTGCTTTCCATATCCCCGGAATTAAGACAAATAGCTCTCATTATTATTTTGCTGAAGGCGGGACTTTCTCTTGATTTGACTGACCTGAAAGCTGTAGGACGCCCTGCGGTCATGATGGCTTTTGTCCCTGCCAGCTTTGAAATTTTCGCTTACGTCCTTATTGCTCCCGCCTTGTTAGGCGTTAACAGATTGGAAGGAGCGATTTTAGGATCTGTTCTCGCTGCAGTTTCACCGGCAGTTGTTGTACCTAAAATGCTTCAGCTGATGGAAGACGGCTATGGCACAAATAAAAAGATCCCCCAGCTTATACTGGCAGGAGCATCCGCCGATGATATTTTTGTCATTGTCTTGTTTTCCACTTTTATAGGAATTGCTCAAGGAAATAGTGCCAGCATTTTAGATTTGCTAAATATCCCCATATCTATTGGCTCCGGCATTCTTTTAGGAGTCATAGCCGGTTTTTGTCTCTATTTCTTTTTTGAAACAGCTTATGCAAAGGAAAATTATGTTAGAAATAGTATGAAGGTCGTAATTATACTAGGGGTTGCCTTCCTACTAATGGCGATTGAGGATTGGGCCAAAAGCAGGCTGGCGATTTCCGGCTTGCTCGCCATTATCAGCATGGCAGCTGTGTTAAAAGCTAAAAGCATTCCTTTTGTTTCAGAAAGGTTGTCAGAACAACTTAGGTGCCAGGCACCTAAGTTACAGCCCTCAAATCCGGAAAAACTGAAGTCCACTATCAGGCGGACGGGTCTGAAGTCTCGATTAAATTTAACATCGTGGAAGAAAAAGAAAATATTCCTCTGACAGGCGAACATGTCACTAAGCTCCCCTGGCTCTTAGTCCTGTTAGCAGCATTCACCTTTCTTTTCTTGTTAGTGCGGTGGAAGAAAGAAGAATGTGCATAATGCGAAAGCATTGGCTCTAAACAAGAGAAACCCATGGGTATGAAAAAGCCTGCAGTCGCAGGCTTTTTCATTTTAAATGTCAACTGATCCACTGGTGGAATTCGATTAACTCTCCCTTATGCCGACTAGCCAACCTTAGAACTACTCCGGATCATCGACTTCATCCAGTCCAAGGTCGTTTTTCATCAGGCTGGCATGGGAAATACTGCCGGGTCCGTATTTGTTACGGATAGTATCGACCGCTGCTTCCAGTCTTTCCTGACGTTCTCTTGCTTCCTGTTCGGATTCGAACAAACTAAGCTGCTCGGGCGATTGATCCGCAGGCGTCAGTTTTTGCGCGGTCACGGTCAGCATGCGAATCGGCTTGCCTTCCCGCCACGATGCTTTAATCAATGTCAAAGATTCGTTGAACAGCTCCGTCGCCAACCAGCTGGGCATTGATGTACCCTTCTGTCGGGTAATGGATTTGAGGCGGTCATCCTTAATCGTTATCTGCACTGAATTGCATTTAAGATTCGAGTTGCGTAAGCGCGCGGCCACCATGTCGCATATCGCGGTAAGCGCGGTACTGACATCATCCTGTGATATTAAATTGCGCTTGAAGGTCCTGCTGTTGCCGATAGACTTAGGTGGCTCGTGGTCACTTGCATAACGAACGAGGTCATCATCGAGCCCGTTGGCGTACTTCCACAAGATTTCACCCATGCTGTCCAGCTTATAGGTCAGGATATTCACATCGGTATGTGCTAGCTCACCAATGGTCCGGATATTGAGAACGTGAAGCTGATCTCGCGTGACTTCTCCGACCATCAGCAAAGCTGACACCGGCTTTGCCCAGACCAGCTGCCTATAGTTTTCTCTGCTGATCATCTGCATGGCGTTGGAAGGAGCAGTGTCGCTGGCCAGCTTGGCGAAGATTTTGTTCCAGGATATTCCCACCGATATACTGACGCCGATTTCACTGTATATCCGTTGCCGTATTTCATTTGCAGCCTTCAAGACATCCTCATCGAATGGGCGCAAACAACCCGTCATTTCGATGAAGCTCTCATCGATACCGCCACGCTCCACTTGGGGGCTGTACTGCTGGTAGATGTCGTTAATCTTTTCACAAAATTCTCGGTATAAATGGTGACGTGCCGGGCGCAGCACTAGATCAGGGCATTTCAGTTGAGCCTGCCAGATGGTTTCAGTAGTCTTGACGCCTTTTGCTTTGGCTAGCTCGTTTTTGGCTAAAATAATCCCTCTGCGGCTTTCAGGATCACCACAGACCGCCATCGGCACTTTTTTAAGTTCAGGATACAGACTCTCTTCCACACTGGCATAAAAAGCATTGTTATCGCAATGGAAGATAATCCTGTCTTTCTTTGGCATGCTCATGTTCTTACCGTCCGCATACGCGATACTTCAGATTGGATATGCAAAGCATTAATGGTGTTCCCGGCGGGATTCGAACCCACGGCCTATCGCTTAGGAGGCGATCGCTCTATCCGGCTGAGCTACGGGAACAGGAAAAAAACTAATGCCCTGAACATAGTGTATCAGGGCATTTATGGTGGGCGAGGCCGGGCTCGAACCGACGACCCCCTGCGTGTAAGGCAGGTGCTCTCCCTGCTGAGCTACTCGCCCATAACGGGAACCAGTTTACCACAACGAAGCATCTTTTGTATAGCAAAACTAACTTGCGGTTTTTCGACTATAAACATGTATATAGAAATGCCGGCTCCGAGCTATCAGAGCCGGCATTTCCTGTACTGACAAAAGCTGTTTATACTGCTTTTTTGATACGAATACTATCCAGTTCCTGTCCGCCCATCATGAGACCCATTTCTTCTATGGTCACATCAGACGGCTTAACCATACCCATGATCTTTCCTTCATACATCACAACAATACGGTCACTGAGCTTCATGACCTCTTCAAGCTCCGTAGACACCAAAAGTATGCCTACACCTTGGTTACGTTGCTCTACCAATTGCTGGTGAATGTATTCAATGGCACCTACATCAAGACCGCGCGTCGGATGCATAGCAATCAATAATTCAGGTTCGCGGCTGATCTCGCGCGCAATAATCACCTTCTGCTGATTGCCTCCACTTAAGTTTTGTGCCAGTTCAAACTCACTTGGGGTCTTGATCGAAAAGTCTTTAATGAGTTTCTTGCTGTGGTCTTCCACAGCCCCCCAGTTCAGGTAGACACTTTTTCCGAATTCCTTGCAGTAATAGTCCTGCAAAGCAAAATTCTCTACCAGTGTCATAGGCATGATCAGTCCTGTTTTCTGACGATCTTGCGGTATATGTGAAATACCGCTCGCCATGATCTCGCGTGTCTTCATCTTACGCAGATCCCGGCCCTTATACATTATTTCGCCACTACTGGCAACCTGCATACCTGTCAGACATTCAACTAGTTCTGACTGACCGTTACCATCAACACCGGCTACCCCAAGTATTTCACCTTCGCGTACTTCAAAGCATATATCATCAAGTTGACGTTTATGCTCCTCAGCATTTTCGAGCACTAGATTCTTGACATCAAGCAGTACTTCGCACTTTTCACATTCTTCCCGATTGACGCTGAGGTCAATTTCACGTCCCACCATAAGGCGGGCAAGGTCTTCTACACTGCAGTCATCTGTTTTATATGTACCTGTCACACATCCCTGACGAAGCACTGTGACCTTATCGGAAATTTCCTTGACCTCATTCAGCTTGTGGCTGATAAATAAGACCGTAAAATTATTTTCTGTCAAAGAGCGGATCATCTCAAAAAGTTCCAAGGTTTCCTGTGGTGTCAAGACAGCTGTAGGCTCATCCAAAATCAGAATGCGCGCTCCGCGATACAGAACTTTAATAATCTCCACACGCTGGCGCTGACCAACTGAAAGCGACCCGACTTTAGCATTGAGGTCAACTTTCATGTCGTATTTCTCTATTAACTCAGAGAGCTTCTCAGCTGTAGTTTTACGATCCAAAACAAGTTTGCCTGCATCTTTGGCACCAATAAGGCAGTTGTCCAGTACTGTCATGGTAGGAATCAGCATAAAGTGCTGGTGCACCATACCTATACCCTTGGCCATGGCGTCACGTGCAGAACTGAATTTGACCTCTTCGCCATCAAGTTTGATACTGCCGGATGTAGGCCTGTAGAGACCACAAAGCACATTCATCAGAGTGCTCTTGCCGGCTCCGTTCTCACCAAGAAGAGAGTGAACCTCGCCTTCCTCGACAGCAAGTGTGACATTATCGTTTGCCATGACGCTGGGGAAGCACTTGGTAATATGAATCATTTCAAGTATTTTTGACATAAGCTTCTCCCTCTAACCACGTTTGTAAGGTTTGCCAAGTGCGCCAGGTGCAACAGCACGACTGGCAAAGACCACTAATGCAACAATTGTCAATACATAGGGAATCATCGTCAGGAAGGTATAAGGGATGGCAGCACCTGAGACTTGCAGGATGTTGCTCACCACGTTGCCGCCCATAAAGATCATTGCAGCTATCATTACACCGGCAGGTTTATATTTGCCGAAAATAACAGCAGCCAGGGCGATATAACCACGTCCGGACACCATGTCTTCAGTAAAGAAGTTTAACAAACCGGTCGACAGGAAAGCTCCACCGATTCCTATGATCATATTTCCCAGAATTGATGCCGTGTATCGAGTTCTATAGACATTGATACCTAATGTATCTGATACACGGGGGTTCTCACCTACTGAGCGCAGGTTCAAACCTTGCTGTGTCCTGAAAAGGAAAAAGCTGATCAGCGGTACCATCAGAAAAGCAATATAGACTATCGGCATATGCTGAAAGAACGCCGGTCCTATTACAGGAATCTTTGATAATCCCGGGATTGGCATGGTTTCAAATGTATCAATTTTGGCGATCGTTGTTTCAACACCGAAAATTACACGATTTAAGGTAGCAGATAAACTGGCTCCAAGCACGTTAAGTGCAACGCCTACTACAGTTTGATTGGCACGCAGGGTAACTGTAAGAAAGGCGAAGATAAGCCCGAATACAGCACCGGCAATCATGCCGAACAATAGTCCGGCCCATACGCTCCCCAGATAAAAGGAACCTGCAACAGCTGCAAATGCAGATATGAGCATTGTGCCTTCTGCACCTATGTAGAGGAGGCCGCTCCAGTTAACAAGAAGAAGCCCAAGCCCTGCAAGAAGAATCGGCGCAGCCATACGAATATCAGTTGCTATATATGCAGAAATAGAATTTAACACACCCATATGATTACACCTCTTCCCTTGATCCGCTTTCCTGCTGTTGCAGCTTTCGGTCATTCCATTTTTCCAGAACCATTTGGCTGGCCACAATAGTAATTATGACAAGCGCCTGAATAACGGAAACAATGGCATTCGGTACCTTTGCCATAATCTGCATGCGGTTGCCTCCGGCACGGAAGGCTCCAAACAGGAAGGCTCCGATAATTATGCCAAGGGGAGCATTGTTACCGACCAGAGATACTGCAATACCATCGAAGCCGTATCCGGGAGAAACAGATGGTATCATGCGAATCTGTACTGCAACAATCTCATTCCACCCGGCCAGGCCTCCCAAACCACCTGCAAGAAACATAACCAGAAGAATATTCTTATTTGTGTTTATACCTGAGTACCGGGCTGCTTCCATGTTCAGACCGGACACTCTTACCTCATAGCCTGGCTTACTGCGCCAGAGGTATAACCAGAAAAGAAGGACAAAGACCAGTGCGATGATGAAGCCCATATGGGCACGTGTTCCGGGTATCAGATTGCCGAGTATGGCAGAATTCTGAACCGGCGGGGTTTGGCAGTTTATTCCCGGAGGCTCAATCATCGGACCATTAACCATATAGTCAATGAAGTTAATTGCGATAGTATTCAGCATAACTGTCGTAATAATTTCACTGGCACCAAAACGCACTTTCAACGAGCCTGCGATCAGCCCCCAAAGGCCCCCGCCCAGAAAACCGGCCAACATGGTCAGCGGTATGTGAATAGCCGCGGGCAAGCCTGTTAAATAAATGCCTGCAGCTGTACCGGCCAGAGCACCCATATAAAGCTGCCCTTCCATACCCAGGTTAGTCAAACCGCAGCGACTGGCTAAGGCGAAGCTCATTCCTGTATAAATCAGGGGAGTCATTTTAACCAAGGTTTCCGCAAAGGCATTTAAACTTCCAAATGCACCGGTAAGCATTGAGGAGAAAGCTTTGATCGGGTCAAAACCCAAAGCTGCTATCAGCAACATACCCAGCAATAATGCAACTACAGTCGCAAAGAAAGAAACGAGTACCTGCTGGGCACCGGATTTACCGGAAGCATTGTTCTTTTTACCTCGTTTTTCAATACCTATCATAGACGTCCTCTTATGTTTAACGATGTCTCTTGTGAAATACTTACCGGTCAGGCGGCAAAAAGGATCTGGCCGCCATCCGGAACAAGAGGGAGTTATAAAGTATGGAAGGGGGGGCATTCATTCTTCAGAAGCTAAATACCCCCCCTTGCACTTTTACTTAAATTTCAATATCAAGGATTAGTAGTCGCCAAGCGTCCCTGCATAGAGTTGCTCAATGACTTCTTTGATTCTGTCAACTTTTTCCTGAGGGAGCTTGTCTTCCCAGCCATGCCAGTCAGATACTATAGTCCCATTGTCTTTCAATGTGTAGACAACCATGCCGCTTTCCCATTTGTCTTCGAGGATTGAATTAAAGACATCTTCATAAATAGCCGGATAGTTACGCATAACGGAAAGAACGACTGCATCGGGGGCGATACCGTATTGATCGCCATTAAAACCGAGTGCGTAAACACCCTTCTCTTCTGCTGCATACAGGCAGCCCAGCTGGGCACTGTTAGCGCTGGCGGAAATTACGTCGTAACCATCATTGATGAAGGCAAGTGTACGCTCTTTTGCCAGGTCGGCATCAGTCAAGGTGCCGAGGTAGTCAGTTGCAACCTGGCAGTCTTCGTTGGTCAGATAAACGCCTTCTTCTATACCTGAAACAATATCAGTTATAGCGGGAATGTCCTGTCCACCCAGGAAAACAACTTTGTTGTTATCGGTCAGGATACCCATAATGGCACCTATGAGAACACCCATGTTTACAGGTCCGACATAGGCAAGGTTGGCGATATCTTCTACCTGGTCTGCTGTGCTCTCGTCTACGCGGAAGCCGTAAGAAATACAGAATTTGGTGTCAGGATACTGAACCGCTAATTCTTCTGCTGAAGCTTTAAACTGTGAACCATGGATGATGACCATGTCATAGTCTTCTTCAGCATAGGTGCGTATATACTCAGCCATGTCGGAAACTGCAATATTTTCAATATATTCCAGTTCGATTCCATATTTGTCATGGAGATTTTTGACTGATTCATATGCGATCTGATTCCAACCGTTGTCAGTTATAACGCCTGATAGCAGAGCAACAACCTTCATTTCAGAAGCATCTTTTTCGTCGGGGCCATCCTGGCCACCGGGCTCGGTTGCAGCATCAGTCGGCGGCTGAGTTGGGGTGCCTTCTTCTTTCTTGTCACAGCCCACAATGGCGAGAGTACCAATGAGCAAGACCATTACCATAACTAGTGCTAGTAATTTCTTCATTTTTTCCTCCAATTTGTATTTTATTCCTTTTTTCTATTCTCCGAGAAAGCATTTTTTGTATGCTTTCGAGTGAAATCATAGCAAGCACCCATCATCATGTCAACAAAAAAGCCTTTGCGGGCAAACTTATTATTCTATTTGTCCAATAAATACCGACATCGATTTCTGGCCTTATTTTTTGCGAAATATCCTTGCGCAAATCCGTTTCAGTGACTTCTTAAAGTTGTCACGAGCCGCTTTGGGGCTGACTCTTTTTCGCACCCAGGCCTGAGCCTCCTCTTCACTCATGCCCATGTCCAGTCTGACTTTGTAAGCAACATCTGCACCGACTTTTTCCGTAATGTCGATCTGCTTTTTCTTTAAGCGTACTGCACTGGCCTCTGCCAGGAGGGCATAGGCGGACGCAAACAGGGGCACAAAGAACCAGATGCCAATGATACCCAGTAAACTGCCGCCCAGAGATATAGCCAACAAGGACCACATGGCCGGCAATCCCATCACCTTGCCCATCAGTTTAGGGAACAGGATGTTGCCCTCAATCTGGTTGGCCAGAATGGCAGCTATCAGGAATATTAATGCTTGTATCGGGGAAACTATCAGAATAATCAGGGTTCCGATCCCGACTCCCACTATTGATCCGATTATGGGTATGAGATTAGAAACTCCGACCACAACAGAAATCATTCCGGCATAGGGCAAACGCAATATCACCATGGCAATAAAGGTCAAAGCTCCGGCAACTGCTGCACCGACCACCGTACTGCTGACAAAAGCTGTAAAATTCTCATGCATTATATGAAAAACATAGATGATCTTATCTGCTATTCTTTCTCTGGAAAAACTATAGATCAGACGGCGTGAGTGTTCACCGACTCTTTCTTTGGCAGCCAGCATATAAAGCATGAAGAGAAAAGAAATGATCGAGTTGGTTAGGCCGCTCATTATTGAGCTGACTGCTGTAAAGAAATTATCAAAAACACCGGCACCGGATCTAAGAAAGCTACCGAGCTTTTCAACTATCAGCTTCCAGCTGAAGCTACCTAATTCTTCGCGCACACCTTCCGCATAGGGTTCCAGGAACTCGACATCTTCCATCCAGTCTGCAACTTGTTTGACAAAGTCAGGCATGCGTGCAACCAGCATGTTGATGGACTGAACCAGTTGCGGCAGTACCAAAGTAAAAACACCTGCAATAAAAACGGTGACAAAGAGGAGGGAGAGAATTATTGAGAAAACCCTGCTTAGTCCCCGTCTTTTCTGCAGCCAGGAAATTCTATCGAGCTGGCGCTCAATAGAGTTCATGGGGATCTTTATAACAAAGGCCAGAGCTGCACCGACAATGAATGGGGTCAGCATGCCGAGAAGAGCTAAGAGATTTTTCCAAAACCAACTTATGTTCCAGATGAAGAGAAAGAAGAGAGTAAGGCCGGCAAGGAGCAGAAAAATACGCCAAAAGATTTTTGGCGGCAAAAGCAACTGCATCCGCTGTGGAGAATCCAGGTCCGGCTTGTTATTTTTGTCATCCTTGTCAGTCATTCAGGACTCTCCGGGTCTGAAGCAAAAATTGTTCTTCCAGTTATAATTAGTATTATAGCTTAATACCTATTTATAAAGAGCTGTGTGTTTGTAATGATTTATGTTGAAAAAGGAGGGACCGTTTTTGTTAGCGATCCCTCTGATTCAAATCTACGCGGGAAGCTCCAGTGAAGGCTTCTTTTTTCTTTGCCAGGCGTGCATAGCTAGTGCAAGTGCGATTACTCCGTAGGAAACGAAGACGCGGAAATACTCACCCAGCATGGCGTTGTTGAACAGTACCTTACCGGCTTCAGGTGCAACGATAAAGAGTGTATGGAAGAGGATTACACCTGTAATAGCCTGCTTGTTTGTTGCTTTGCTGACAGAGGCACCTCCGATAAGCAAGGCAGCTATAGCGAACTGTCCTACCTGTAAATGTGCACCATAGGTTGCGAATGTACCCAGGTTCTGCAGATAAATCAGCTGACCCCAGGAGGCCAAAACTGTCGAAATTATCATAGCAAGCACACGCACCCGGTCTACGTTTATACCCGAGGCATTGGCAATTACACGACTTTGTCCGACAGTCCTCATGTTCTGACCGATTCTCGTAGACAGGAAGGCCGCATTGAAAAGACTTAAACCAGCAATCAAAGCCAGAGGCAGAGCGGAAACTTTTGAATTCATCAAAATTTTCTCCAGCTCCGGAATATAGGTCAATGCGTATAAAAGCCCTATAGCCACTATGATCGTTATGTAGCGGATAGCTTTAAACTTGGGGTCAGGATTGAGTTTGTTGCTGATTATTTTCCAGATTGCATACGCTATGCCGACAACCGCTATGATCAGGAAGACATTCAGAAGGCTTAATTTGCTTGTCATCAGCATGCTTTCTACAGCCGGGACATATGTCAGGGCATAAACAGCAGCTGCCAGCAGGAGGATAATGAGATCTTTTAATGGTGATTGCTCTTTATTCTTCAGCTTGATGATAATCCGGAAGACGGAAATCACCGCTATGATGATGAAGAAGATCAGGACTATGTCAACCAGTTTGACTTCATCAAGCGCATATTTCATGTTCCCGGTCAGGTCAATCGTGTTTTTTATACCTATACCTCCGGGAATTATCAGGCTCTCTGTCTTTACAGGCAGGACACCCCCCAGAATGTAGAGAAAGAAAAGTTGGTAGAGACCATCTGCGAAATATCCGAGAATAAGTCCGGCAATCATTTCCGAACCCTTCATCTTGTTAAAGAGGCGGCCTACTCCGAATCCGAAAAGCATGGCCAGGGGAGTAGCTATCAGGAAGGCTATCAACATGCCCATAACACCGTTGAAACCCCAGTCGACAGCGAAGAACAGGCCCATTTGGGCGGCAACAGCTCCGATAACAATACTGAAGTTCAGTCCTAAGCCTGCCAGTACCGGTATAAGGAGGGACATGACAGTGAAAGCATTCCGGCCAAAGCGTATGGCGACATTCTCAATAACAAAGCTTGCTGAGTTTCCGGAGACGGCAACGCCGCCAACACAAATCAGAAGGAAGAGCAGCATGACTTTGTTTTCGAAAAGCCAGGACCATAGCTTCTGCAGGGCAGTTTCCTGTTGCAGAATAACTACTTCATCTTGAGGAAGCTTACATTTTTTCTTTTCATTATTAGCTTTCAACCTGGTTTCCTCCTCTCGATTTCGACAAGGCATAGAGAATTATGCCGTTGGAAATAATGATCCGGATTACTTCTGACAAGGTACTTCCCTGAGGCATCAATTGTTTGATAACCGGTAAAGATGTTGTCAAAATACCCTGGAACAAGAGAGTTCCGATTATTACGTTTGAAATTGTTGCACGGCGGGTAGACGCACCACCGATCAGGATAGCGGCAACACAGGCAAAGCCCATCATGAGAGGAGCATTATATAGTTGCAAAAAGCCGAAGACCTGAGCGTACATGATAATGCCTACTGCACCCAGCACTGTCGAAATCACAGTACCGAGTATACGCATGTGGTCAACATTAATCGCATTCGATTTTGTAAAAAGTTCATTTTCACCGGCTGCGCTCATGGCCACGCCCCATTTGCTGCGCAAGAACAACCACATCAGCAGACAGATAAAGAGAACGAAGAGAATCGTTCCTATCGGTACAATAACACCACCGACTTTAAAAGCCAGCAAGTTAAGCGGGAAGGGCTGCTCAGCAGTTACAGCCGGACTGCTCATTATCCCACCAAAACTTTCCTCCAGGCTGATGGTATTACGCATGCCTTCACCGGCAATGGGCCAGACCAGGGTCCCGGATTTATAGGGCAGAGCCAGCCAGACTATGTTGGACAATGCGATCGCGGAAAAGCCGACATATGTCGATACTGTCATCTCCGAACCTTTTACCCGATTGAGCAAAAGTCCATAGGCATAGCCCAGCAATATTGCTATAGGTATAGCTATCAGCAGTGCCAGTCCCATATCAGCCCAGGGTTGATATCCTCCGCCCCTGCGAAAATTCATTTCAATGGCTGTGGTGCCGCCGATAAGACCGGCAACAATGCCAAGGGACACACCGAAGTTCAAGCCGATTCCACTCTGAACTCCCGGCACCATGGCCAGAACCAGAATTCCGAACATGGCCCAGCGGCGCAGGACATCGCTGAACACATCTGTGAGATTTAATCCCATGATCGGAGATACAATTATCAGCAGAAGAAAAAACAAGCCGATGATTAAGCGGGGCCAGCCCACACGATCAATTACGCTTTTCATCTTCATAGTTCTACCTCCTCCCCTTCTTCTATGGATAAGCCCGACATAGCCAGGCCAAAAGTTGCATCAGAGGCATCCGGTGGTAATATTTCTGCCACCTGACCCTCAGCAACAATAGCTATCCGATCACAGATGGAACGAAGTTCCACCAGTTCCGAACTGATGATGATAATCGTCATGCCTTGCTCAGCATTTATTTTGATCAGGTATTCAAGTACCAGCCTTTTTGCACCGATGTCAATACCGCGGGTCGGTTCGGCCACAATCAGTATCTTCGGTTCCAGGGTCACAGCCCTGGCCAGACAGACTTTTTGCTGGTTTCCTCCGGACAGGCTCCCGGTTTTTTGCCGTGGGCCTGTACTACGGATATCAAAAATATCTATCATCTTGAGAGCGTGGTCTCTGACCTCTTTTTTGTTTACCAATCTGAAGGGTCCGCGGCCGCGCGTAAATTTGTTTTTCACCTGCAGGGCTGAGAAGATGATGTTATCTTCTATCGATTCACCTAAGAGGAGGCCGACTCCGCGACGGTCCTCGGAGACGAAGGCCACCTCATTTTCCAGGGCATCACCCAGTTTGCCGAAATTCAGTTTTTTTCCAAAAACTTCAGCTTCACCTTCCACAGGGTAAAGGCCCATGATGCCATTGATGATCCCCAGTTTGCCCTGGCCGGCCAGGCCGCCAAAGCCGAAAATCTCTCCCTTATTAATAGAGACATTCATGCCCTTAACTTGTTCACCCGGCATGTCAACGTGGAAGTTCCTCAGTTCTAAAGCGACTTCATCGCTCATAACTTCGCGGGACTCTTTGACTTCAACCAGACGCTCCATCTTCCGGCCGATCATCCGACCTGCTATATCAACTACAGTAACCTCGTCAGTTGAAACGTGGTCGACCAGCTCGCCGTCACGCAGAATTGTCAGGCTGTCGGCAATCGACATAACTTCATCCAGTCTGTGCGTAATGAAAATAATGGCAATTCCCTGCTCGGCTATGAGCTGCATAATGTGACAAAGGCGTTCGGCCTCACTTTCAGTCAGAACAGCTGTCGGTTCGTCAAAGACGAGCAGCTTGATACCCGTTTTGTCGATCTCGCGTGCTATTTCCACAAATTGTTTATACCCAATGGGAAGTCCGGCGACTTTTACATACTCTTCGATATTGAGGCCGATGCGTGACAAAGCTTTGCGGGCATCATCCCTCATCTTTTTGCGGTCAAGTACGTCCAGGGCCGGTCCCAGAACTTTCGATAATAGTGTTGGTGTGCCTATTTCACGGCCAACCTTGATATTTTCCGTAATTGTAAAATCAGGAATCAACATGAACTCCTGGTGGACCATTCCGATTCCGCTGTGCATGGCGTCATTCGGATTCATAATATCAACTTTTTCACCGGAGATTTCCACTTCGCCTTTGAAACCGCCTGTCGAATGAATGACAGGCATACCGAAAAGAATATTCATCAAGGTCGATTTGCCGGCACCGTTTTCACCGACCAGGGCGTGGATCTCTCCCGCTTTTACGACAAGATCGACATCTTTCAGCACTTGATTGCCAAAATACTCCTTGCTTATCCCCTTCATAGATAGAACAGCTTGCTCGCTCATCTGTGCACTCCTTCTGCCAAAGCAAAACTTTCAGGCTTCTTTACTTTCGACTTTGCCGGCATCTTTCTTCAAAAATACGCACCGACCCCATTAGGAGTCGGTGCGTCACAAAACACTTAGAAATCCACCGTCTTAGTTTTTACTGGATCGGCTGGCTAAAGTCGACGAACGGAGCGAGTATCAGATAGAAGTTCCCTAACTCTGTGTCATCTTCCGTAACGTAGTTTGAAAGTGTAATCTCGCCGGCCTGGTAGTCTGCTGACACTTTGGCAATGGCGCGTTCCAGAGCTGCTCTGTCATTGCGGTCAGTGAAGACGCCTTCGATAAACTCCATTGAGTATTCAACGCCTGCTTCAAGCATCAGCATGTTGGCGGGAACGCCCCATGTTGACATACGGTTTTCCTGTCCGGCATCCAGCAGTTTTTCCTGGATAGCGCTGAGCATGAACTTAACATCACCTTCGTGTCCGGTTACATCAATGTTCAATGCTGCAGGATAAGCGTGGTAAGGGCTCGGGCAGCACTGTTGCGGGTAAATTCCGCCGCCTTTGAGGACTTCACGGATCAGGGGTTCCTGCAGTCCGCAGTTGGTTGAGAAGAAGGCTGTATCAGGGCCATATTCTTCGAGCTTCTTCGGTACATCTTCCACGATGAACTGTTGTGCGCCTGACATGCCGGAGTCACCGGTCGGGTCGGGTGCTTCAACGTCCATGAACTCAATGCCCAGCTCTTCACAGGTTTCGATCATGATCTGACGACGGGCTGCAATGGTGGTATAGCCCAGGTGACGCGGGAATGAATAGTGCAGTAAACGAGTAGCTCCCATGCGGGCGGCTTCCGTGGGGATGGTAACTCCCATGGACAGCTCATCGACCAACATGGAGATGTCAGCTTTGTCAGCAATAACTGCCGGGTCTTCCGCAACAACGCCGGTTATGAAGAGCATATCCGGATTTGTTTCGCGAACCTTGTCGATTGCAGCAGCTGTTCCAGGAACAGCCTGTACGAATACGATTGCTTTCACTGCCGGGTCTGAAGCGAGCTGCAAGACGCCTTGAATTACTTGCTCGACTTCGGAAGAGAAGTTATCAGGATATGTTGCGTGAACGATCTTGTCCGCACCATACTTGGCTATCATCTTCTGGGCAGCCTGATATTCTTCTTCTCCCTGAGATACTGTACCGGTGTAGATGGCGATTTTATAATCGTCAGCCACAGGGTCAGTTGCTTCGGGTTCAGTTGCTCCCGGTTCGGTTGCTCCCGGTTCGGTCGCCCCGGGTTCGGTCGCAGGCGGTGATGTCGGCCCAGGCTCACTGCCGCCTCTGCAGGCGACAACTGAGAGGATCATCATCATGGCTAGCAGGATTGCAAGAATCTTCTTGGTCATAGTTTTCCTCCGTTTTTTCATCCACTTGTATGAGATGTGAGTTCCTCCGTTGTTCAGAGGGTGATTCGCCCTTGGCAAATCCGCATACAACAACTTGATTGCCGCTTCTCGTTGGACTAAAGATGCGTTTTCACAATCGCTATTTTCTAAAATGTGAAGAAAATATGAACTAAGTATAATTTTGCACAGAAGTATTGTCAAGCAGAAAAACAGCAAATTCAAGCTGGCTCTGCCTGAAAATAACCGGCAGATCGCACATCCGATGTAGCTCCCGCAACTTTTTCGAGTCCGGATCAGGTCATAAAGATCTATGAATCGCCCTTATTTATATAACAATTTAATGACTAATCTATACCGTGTATGTGTATTTATGCAACATTAAAGAGCAACTGTATCAGCTATCCATCCCTGCTTATTTAAACTGTCCCATTGCGTAATCAATGATTTCACGGGTTAGAGCACCGGGGAAATATCCTACCAGGGAACCGTCCGTATCGATGAAGAATGTGGTTGGCAAAGCGCTGACAGCGTAACTGCCGAAAACAACACCGGTATGATCCATCAGCGTTGGATATTCGAGTTCGTTTTCCTCAATAAAATCCTTGAGTCCTTCAAGATCTTTCTCCTGACTCAGTGCGTCCTCTGAAGGATTTGCCACACCGAGCATAATCAGCTCACCTCCATTGGCCCCCTGCTCAAGGAAATACTCCTGCAAGAGTGGAAGCTCAGCCTTACAGGGCCCGCACCAGCTGGCCCAGAAATTAATGATGATCTTCTTGCCAAGATAATCTGAAAGGGTATGTTCGACACCGTTTTGATCAAGAAGTGTAAAATCAGGCGCAAAAACCTCATTCTTCTCAGCTTCTGTAGTCCCTGTGCTTTCGCTATTTGCCGGAGCTGCGGTACTTGTCACGCTTTCGCTTGCTTCCGGTTGATTAGCTGTATCAGCACAAGCTGTTAGAAAAAGCGACATTGCAATAAGCAAAGTAATTACTTTAATTGATATCTTCGTGTTGTTTTTCATATTTGTCCGATCCTTCCAGATTTGATAATTAACGTTCATGCGACCGCATGTATTAAGCCGCTCAGGTGCCTATCGGAAGCACCTGTAAAATCATATAGACGCCGATACCGACCATCAGCAGCCCACCGATGATCACGGCATATTTCATTATTTTGGGTCGTTTTTTCAAAAAACCGAGAATCTGCGTTGTAAATAAACCCAGCAGGAGAAAAGGGATTACAAAACCCAGTGAGTAAATTCCGAGCAGAAGAACGCTCAAGCCACGTGTTGTAGCTCCGGCAGCCATGATCAGGACACTGGTGAGGGTGGGTCCGACACAAGGTGTCCAGGCAAAACTGAACGTGAAACCCATAATCAAGGCTGTCAACGGGTTCATACTCAGCTTTTCCAGTGCTATCGGCAGACGCCGTTCTCTGGACAAAGTTTTTGACGGTCCGAAAAAATCCAATTGGTAAAGTCCGAACAGAAGGATTATGATGCCGCCAACCAGGGTGAAGATATGGCTGTATTTGTTGAAGAAAGTCCCCACGCCTGCCATAAGCAGTCCCAGCAGGAAAAAGGCAAAGCTGATACCCAAAACAAAGAACAAGGTGTTCAACATGACTTTTTTACGGGGATATTCCAGAGTTCCGTCTTCTTTAATGGTATAAGTGCCTCCCGCCAGATAACCCATGTAGACAGGTAGCAGAGGAAAAATACAAGGCGAAAAAAAACTGGCCAGCCCCTGAATAAAAACAGTAAGAACGGGCACATTGGTTGGCATATCAATTACGGGCATATATATTCCTTATCTAAGCAAGCAATTATTTAAAAACAGATTAGCTTGCATTCTAATAGCTGCAGGCAAAAACTCCCAATAAAAAGATCTTTTGTGTCATCTGTAACAACTGGCATTTTCACTCAGCCTGCCCTGTCATTGGGATTTGACGGTTTATGATAGAATTAGCTACACATTCAGATAATTATAAATATATGGAGGAGTCATATGTTAGATATCGTATATATCCGCAATAATCCCGAAGAGGCTGCCGCAAAACTGGCTAAGAGAGGGCTTGATATTGATTTTTCAGAATTTCTGGAAAAAGATGCTGCCCGGCGTGCCCTGATGCACACTACTGAGAATCTTAAAGCCGAACGCAATAAGAAATCTGCTGAGATCCCCAAGTTGAAAAAGGCCGGTCAGGACACTACTGCCTTGCTGGACGAGCTGAAGGCGCTTAGTGAAGCAATTCATTCCAATGACGAATCCATAGATGCCATGCAGGAGGAACAAGATGTCTACCTGCAAGGGCTGCCGAACATGCCGGCTGACGATGTTGTCGCAGGCGGCAAGGAAGCCAATCAGGTCGTCCACACTTTCGGTGAAGAGAGGGTGTTCGATTTTGAGCCCAAGCATCATGTTGATCTTTTGACCGCAACCGGCATGATTGATTATGAGCGCGGGGCAAAGTTGTCCGGAAGCGGCTTCTGGTTATACACCGGTATGGGTGCTCGCCTTGAATGGGCCTTAATCAACTATTTTATAGATGCACATCTGGCTGACGGTTATGAAATGGTCATGCCGCCGTATCTGCTGAACTATGATGCCGGCTACGCTGCTGGACAGTTCCCCAAATTTCTGGGCGACATTTTCGAGATTCGCAGCAATGACGATAACTTCCGTTTCCTCTTACCCACAGCTGAAACGGCTCTGGTCAATTACCACCGGGATGAAATCATGTCTGAAGATGAGCTTCCACATAAACTTTTCGCCTACACCGCCTGTTTCCGCCGGGAGGCCGGATCCCACGGCGCCAATGAACGCGGAATGATCAGAGGTCATCAATTCAACAAAGTGGAAATGTTCCAGTTTGCAAAACCTGAGGAGTCTGAGGACGCCCTGGATGAGTTGGTAAGAAAAGCCTGTGAATTGGTTGAAGGCCTGGGCCTCCACTATCAGCTGGTCAAGTTGGCTGCCGGAGATGTCGGAGCTGCCATGAAGAAGACCTACGATATTGAGATCTGGATTCCGAGCATGGAAGGCTACAAGGAAGTCAGTTCTGTCTCCAATGCCGGTGACTATCAGTCCAGGCGCGGCAATGTTCGTTTCCGTCGAGATGAAGACGGAAAAGTCGAATTCTGCGACACACTTAACGGCTCCGGTCTGGCGACTTCACGAGTCCTGCCTGCCATTGCAGAACAAAACCAGCAGGCGGACGGAAGCATTGTCGTACCTGAGGTGTTGCGTCCTTACATGGGCGGCATTGAGATTATTCGTCCACTGTAATGATTTGCCGGTTAAGCGGCAGCAGCGGAGCACATGCCAATGCAGGAAGAAAGTTATATATCCATTGCCACAGAGGCCAGACGGGAATATACAATTAAGCGGTCTCGCTTCATTGGTATCTGTGCTCCAATCGTTTCTGAAGACGATGCGATTCGTTTTCTCGACCGAATGAAGGAAGAATACCCGGCGGCACGCCATTATGTCTATGCCTGGAAGACCAACAGTCCCTACCTGATTCAGAAGTATTCTGACGACGGAGAGCCGCAGGGTACCGGGGGGCGTCCGGTTTTGGACGTCCTGGAGGGTGCCGGCATTGACCGGGGTGCAATATGCGTCGTCCGGTATTTCGGCGGCATACTTCTTGGTACTGGCGGCCTGGCACGTGCCTATTCGCAGGCTGCTGCAGGCGCTTTGGCTGAAGCCGGTTTTAAAAAATACTGCCGTTATCATTTGTTCTCTCTGGAAGTGGAGTATAGCGTTTTTGACAAATTGATCTCCCGTTTGGAGGCTGCAGGTTTTTATCAGGATGAAGCGCAGTTTGCCGAAAAAGTAAAACTACTGGTGGGCGCGAATGCCGAGATGGTCAGTGAACTTCAATTTCTGGTTCAGGATATTACAGCCGGAAGTGGTGAGCTCATTCCGCAGGGAGAACGCTTTTTGGCCGTCCCATGAGTCTTGCTCATGTGAGACAATATAAATAGAAATAATACATTTAAGATATCTTTAGAGAGGTGGGAGGCTAAATGGCTGGTCACTCGAAATGGAATAACATTAAGAACCGCAAGGCAGCAGCAGACAATAAGCGCGGAAAAATATTCTCCAAATTCGGTAAGGAAATACAGGTCGCAGTCCGTGAGGGAGGCCCTGACCCTGAACAGAATTCACGCTTACGGGATATTATCACCCGGGCCAAGAGTTCGAATATGCCTAATGACAATATCCAGCGCTCCATCGACAAGGCTTCCGGAGATGCCGATGGCGGACAACTTATAGATATTCAATACGAAGGCTACGGCCCCGGCGGCATTGCAGTAATAGTGCGGGCGCTCTCGGAAAACCGTAACCGAACTGCAGGTGAAGTCAGACATATTTTTGACAAATACGGCGGAAATCTGGGCACCGATGGCAGCGCATCTTTCCTTTTTGAGAGAAAGGGCAGCGTTATTGTTGAACGCGAATATATTGACGACGAAGACGAACTTATCATGCTGGCCCTTGAGGCCGGAGCGGAAGACATCGATCTCGACAACGAACATATCGTAGACATTATGACTGAACCCGGAGATTACGAAGCTGTCAGCAAGGCTATTGCTGAAAAATATACGATTCTGGAGCAGAGTCTGGGGCCCGTTCCCCTGACCTGGAACAAGCTCAGCGATCCACTTCAGCTTGAGCAGATGCAAAATTTGATAGATAAGCTTGAAGACAACGATGATGTACAGGATGTTTACCACAACTGGGAACAGGATGAGGAAGACTAGTCTCCTGACCGCAATTAGTGATACAGCTTCCGGTAGAGTAAATGTTTGATTGGCTAAGGCGCAGAAAAAAAAGCAAAAAAAAGGAAGACACTGTTCTGCGGCGGCATAAAGTTGCCGATGAGGAAGAGCTGGCGGCTGATGCTGTCAGAAAACTGGAAAAAGATGCTGAACAAAGAGAAGCGGATGAACCTTTTTCGGGCCAGGTCCCTTTTTTCAATCCCTTTGGCCGCATTGCCGATGCAGTACTGACACAGATTACAGAGCGGGAACGTGCTTACGAGGAACGGTCTCAGGCTGAAATACGTCAACAGCTGGAAAATATCGCTGTCATATCTTTTGTCGGACAAAGCGGCAGCGGCAAAAGCACCGCTGCTATTCGCATAGCCAGAGAATACAGAATTGAATATATCATAGACGATGGTCTGCTGATCCATGGTAGCAGCATAGTGGCCGGTACTTCAGCCAAGCGGGCTGAGACCAAGATAGAGTCAGTGCGCCGTGCTATTTTTGATGATCCGACCCGGTCGGAAAATATGAGGCGGGCCCTAAGCGAACATATGCCTTCGGCCCTGATGATCATCGGCACCTCTGACGCCATGCTCGAAAAAATATGCAATAATCTCTGGCTCAACCAGCCTGCGATCAAGTTGCGGATTGAGGATGTCACTACAGAAGAAGAACGAAATCAAGCGCGACAGACCCGTCTTTCTGAAGGTAAACATACCATTCCTGTCCCCAGCATGGAGATTAAGCACGATTTCTCCGGTTACTTTACAGAACCTCTGCAAAAGTTGATAAGGCGTTTTGACCGCAGCCAGACTTACACTTCCACCGAAAGCGACCAGGAGCGAACGGTCGTCCGGCCCACCTTTTCCACCCTGGGAAATTTCTCTATTTCCGATGAAGCGATGAGAGACCTGATCAGTCTGCTGGCCCTGCGGATTGAAGGTGTAGAACAGGTAGTTGATACTAAAATCCGCAAAGAATCCTATGGCATCATCATCAGCTTGGATCTCTCCATCTTTTATGGTTCATCTACACAGGAAATTTTGGCCCAGGTACAGGCTGCAGTAAGCGAGGGTGTTGAGTTTTACACTTCTATTAATGTTCTGGCGATTAATGTTCGGGCTATGCGTGTCGCAAAAAAACGAAGTAAAGAGTCTATCGATGCCATGAAAGCTAAGCTGCTCTATGAGCCGGGCGGTCTTTAATTATCCTCTGCTTCATCCTCTTCAGTTTCAGAGAAAGCTTCTTTATATAAGGCTTCATTATCCAGCTGGGAGTCCGCGACCTTAAAGATTGCGACACTTGCATTCGTTACATCTTCCAATTCTTTTTTGTTTCTGGGGTAGCAATGAGGCAGGGTCGTCCGGCCCAACAGATAATCCGTAGACACATTGAAAAAATCGGCCAGAGAGGCCAGGATCCTGAGGTCAGGCATTCTATAGGCACGTTCATAATTGGAATAGGTCCGCGAGCTGATATTTATTGCAGATGCCACATCGACTTGCTTCAGCTTTTTAACTGAACGCAAATACCGCAGTCTGTGTGCTAAAGCACCTTGTGGATCTAAGCTCACTTTACCCATAACGAGATTATGCTGAGCACGTGAATAAAAGATCAAGAAAATTTCGTCCATACTCCGAATCGGAGAATATGGCTAACTTCCGGAAATAAATCCCTGAACATAGACCAATTTAGTTGCTAAGTTTTTTGTGAAAATTCTTAGGATAAACTGCCTAAAGAAAAGCCCGATAATCCGTTAGAGGCAACTGTTTTTGGCTTGTACCTTGACAGTATTTCTATAGTATCATATGAATAAGTATAGATTTTGGCCCATGATATTCGATTATTTTGTGTTCATTTTCAATATATTATTCATCTTTTACCTGAATCAAGGAGGACTTAATACGCATGGATGAAAAATACACATTTACTGTCAACGGCAAGGAAGTAAGCACCGGTGAAGACAAGGCTTTATTGACTTATCTGCGCGATGATCTGAAACTCAAGTCGGTCAAAGACGGCTGCAGTCAGGGAACGTGTGGGACTTGTACCGTTATCATTGACGGCCGGGCACTTAAAGCCTGTACCAGTAAAACCTCAAAGCTGGAGGGTAAAACCGTTATTACAACCGAAGGACTGAGCGAGACGGAACGTGAAGCTTATGTCTACGCCTTTGGTGTCACGGGAGCTGTACAATGCGGTTTTTGCACACCGGGCATGATAATGAGTTCGAAAGCCCTGCTTGACAAGGATCCCAATCCGAGTGAAGAAGATATCAAGAAAGCTTTGCGCACGAACATCTGCCGTTGCACCGGCTATAAGAAAATCATTGAAGGTGTTCAGTTAACTGCTGCCATCCTGCGTGGTGAAGAAGAAATAGACAGCGGACGCGAAGAAGGCGCTGATTACGGAGTCGGCCTTCCTGCTTTCCGTAACGACGTTCGCGAAAAGGTTACGGGCACCGGTCTCTACACGGATGATGTCGAAATGGAAGGCATGCTGCATGCTTCCGCTATACGTTCAGCCTATCCCAGAGCCCGCATACTTGATATCGATTTTTCCGCAGCCCTGGAACTGCCGGGTGTTGTTGCTGTCTATACTGCTGATGATGTCCCCAACAACAAGGTGGGACATATTATGCAGGACTGGGACGTGATGATTGCCAAAGGTGATGTCACCCGCTTTGTGGGTGATGCTGTGGCTTTGCTGGTAGCGGAGAATGAAGCTATTCTTGAAGAGGCAAAGGCCCTTGTCAAGATAGACTATGAAGAGTTGAAAGCATATACCTCAATTGAAGCAGCTTTGGCTGATGATGCGGATGACATTCACCCGGGCGGCAATATGTGCCAGTATCGTCATATCACACGTGGCGATGTCAGGACTGCTTTTGAAAACTCAGCCCATGTTATCACTCAGAGCTTCAGCACACCATTCACTGAACATGCCTTCCTGGAGCCTGAATGCTCGGTAGCTTTTCCCTACAAAGACGGAGTTAAGGTGCTGTCTTCAGACCAGAGCACCCATGCCATCCAGGAAGAAATCTCGATCATGCTGGGCTGGGATCCTGACCGCATTGTTGTAGAAAATCTCTATGTGGGCGGTGCTTTCGGCGGCAAGGAAGATGCCTCCGTTCAGCATCTGGCAGCCTTATGTGCTGTTAATCTGAACAAACCCGTCAAGGTGAAATTATCTCGCGACGAGTCCCTGGCCTTCCATCCCAAACGTCACCCGATGGAAGCAACATTCACACTGGCCTGCGATGAAGAAGGAATGCTTACCGGTCTGGATGCAGACATTTATTTCGACACCGGCGCCTATGCTTCACTGTGCGGACCGGTGCTGGAACGCGCCTGCACCCACTCGGTGGGTCCCTATACCTATCAAAATACCGATATTCGCGGCTATGGCGTGTATACAAACAATGTACCCTCGGGAGCCTACCGCGGTTTCGGAGTCTGCCAGACAGAATTTGCACTCGAATGCATGATGGATCTTTTGGCGGAGAAAGTCGGCATCTCCCCCTGGGAAATCCGTTATCGTAACGCGATCGAACCGGGCAAAGTATTACCGAACGGACAGATTGCTGATGAGTCTACAGCCCTGAAAGAAACTTTAGAGGCAGTTAAAGATATTTACGAAGCTAACCGTGAACGTGCCGGCCTGGCCTGTGCCATGAAGAATACCGGGGTTGGAGTTGGTCTGCCGGACAAAGGCCGGGCCCGTCTGGAAGTTCATGATGGCAAAGTTGAAGTCTTCTGCGGAGCTTCAGATCTTGGCCAGGGCAGTACCACGGTCTTTGCTCAGATGGTTGCTGAACTCAGCGGCTTAGGCCGGAAAGATATTCACGTGCACGCTTCCAATACTGAAAATTCTCCCGATTCCGGCATGAGCTCCGGTTCCCGCCAGACTCTGGTCTCCGGCGAAGCCGTCCGTATGGCGACTAAGCAGTTTGTAGAAGCCATGAATGAAGTTGATGGCGACCTGACCAAGCTGGAAGGACGCGAATTTGAGGCAGAGTATTTTGAACCGACAGATGAATTGGGTGCGGACAAAGCTAATCCCAAGTCACACATTGCTTATGCCTATGCCACTCACCTGGTTATATTGGATGATGAAGGCAGGGTCAGCGATATCTATGCAGCCCATGACTCAGGCAAGGTTGTCAATCCGCTCTCGATTCAAGGACAGATTGAAGGCGGCGTCCTGATGGGTATGGGCTATGCCCTGACCGAAGACTTCAAGACGGAAGACGGATACGTGAAATCTAAATTCGGCACCCTGGGACTCCTGCGTTCAACGGATATTCCGAATATCCATGCTATTTATGTTGAAAAGAAAGACCTGCTCGACGTTGCTTACGGTGCAAAGGGAATTGGTGAAATCACCACGATTCCGACAGCACCTGCGGCACAGAATGCTTATTATGTCATGGATGGAATCCTGCGCAACACCCTCCCAATGACAGAAACAGCTTATTCAAAACCCAAGAAAGAATTCGGCAAAAAAGAATAAGCACTCTAGCTTTTTTGGAGGTCACAGCCAGTGACCTCCTTCTTTTTCCCGAAAGTCAAAATAGAGTCAATTCCCTGATTCCCGCGTTTTTTTTTCACTTCATTACGTAATTCTCATGTAACACTAGCGTAATAATCGCGTTTTTTTCACTTTTCTCTCTTCTTTTTAGCCATGCTTTTGCAAAATTGACGTTGTTTTTTTGTGCTTTCAACTCTAGCCTAAAAAAATCGCCATGGATAAAATACAACACGTTTGGCATAACAAAAAACTTGCTTAGGATCGCAAAGATCCTATTTCTTTTATTAGGAAAGAATTCAGAGCTTCAGAAAAAGCTCTGTCTTGGAAAGGATGGAACATGACCAAACATGTTTTTAAAAAATCTACCAGCCTGACACTGGCAATTCTGATCGCGGTCATAGCGGTAGCTATTCCGGCCTTAGCCGTCCACGATTCGATTAAAAAGTCAGTCAAGGACAGTAGTGGAATGGAACAAAACAAATCCAGGGCACCATCTTCAGAAGAGTCAGTTTTATTAGACTTACCTGAAGGCCTGCTGGATTTGGAAGATAATCAAGTAGGCAGAGGAATAGACCGGCTATATACGGATACAGAAGATCAATCAGACATCACTCAAGTTTCTCTACACTCTTACTCAGATAGCAACACAAATGATCCAACTTCAGACCCCTTATTTAATGCTGGGCTTGAAGGTGACGAAAACGCCAAACAAATCATTGAACAAAAAAGAATCCGTAATCTAAGAAAAGACTGGGAAGAAAGTGAGGAGTACCTCAGTTCTCCTGAAGAACGGAATAATACCCCCGTAGAAGAAAAACCCTCTACGCAGGCAACAACTCCTACGACAACTCAGCCAACGACGAAAGCTCCTGCAACTACAGCAGCTCCGTCAACTACGGCTCCTGCGACGACAGCTCCTGCGACAACAGCGGCAACGACGAAAGCTCCTGAAGCAGTTACACCTGCTAAAGGCACATTCTTGCTCTCCATACCCAATCCGAACCCTAACTATGTAGGCAGGATAGTCCAGGTGGAAGATCGTGCCGTTCTTGAAGGTTTGATCATGGGTGAATTCGGCAACGATTATACCGGTGCCGTTCTGGTGGCCCAGGCCATCCGTGACACCATGATTCTGACCGGGATTTACAATACCGGTCAGATCGCACGTCAATGGGGTTACACAGCCAGGATTCACAGCAGTGTGACTGACGCTACCAAGAGGGCCGTTGCCTTTGTCTTTGATGAAGGTGGGAGCGCCGTCCAGCACACGGTCTACTACTTCTATGCCGCACATCTGATTTATTCGTCCTGGCACGAATCACAGCGTTTTGTGGTTCAGCATGGTGGCTGCCGCTTCTTTTCAAGCTGGTAAAACAATTACATGGCAAAAAGCGGGCCTGCTTTAAGCAAGTCAGGCCCGCTTTCATATGTCATCAATAAGACGTGATATACTTAAACTTAACGGATTCATGCACATTGAAAGTCTTGATTTGTAGCAGCAGAAGTTAGTTCTCTGCGTTAAGAAGGTAATTACGATGACCGCTAAGCACATCAAAGAATCGACTTCTATGCTGACCATATATTCAGTCGTTCATTTTCTTGTCGACTTCTGCTGTGCCTTTATTATGTTCCGTTTGTTGTCACATACTCCTGCCTGGTACACAATTATTTTGCTCTACAACTTCTGTGCCTTTGCCATGCAGATGCCCCTCGGCATTATTGCCGATCGCCTGAACCGCAATGCATTTTTCGCTGCCACAGGCTGTCTGATGGTGCTGATATCACCTCTTTTAATCTCAGTCCCAATCCTGGCTGCCGTAATTTTGGGCCTGGGAAATAGCGCCTTTCATGTCGGAGCAGGTGTAGATGTTCTAAATATCAGCGAGGAAAAGTGTTGGCCTCTGGGTGTTTTTGTTTCTCCCGGTGCCTTCGGCATATATTTCGGAGCCATAGCAGGACGGGGGACAGCTTTACCGGCCTACAGTACGACTATTATGTTAGCTGCGGCCGTACTGTCAATTCTTCTTTTCATCAGGATAACATCTGACAATGCAGCCTTCTCCCTTGAAGGTACGGGCAAGACCGGCGTCATTGCCGCTGCAGGCCTGCTTTTTCTGGTAGTTTGCCTGCGGTCTTTTGTCGGAATGACCCTGTCCTTTCCCTGGAAGTCCGATTGGCACTGGGCTGTGATCCTTACAACTGCTGTGGTTTTCGGAAAGGCGACCGGTGGAATCATTTCGGACAAGATCGGAATCCGGCAGACATCACTGTTATCCCTTGGCGGCGCAGCCTTGCTTTTCCTTTTGGGAAATTATCCCCTGGCAGGTGTTGCAGCGCTGTTCCTTTTCAATATGACAATGCCACTCACTCTCTGGGCCATGGCTAAGTCATTTCCCGGAGCCAAAGGTTTTTCCTTCGGTCTGCTGACCTTCGCACTCTTTATCGGTTTTGTCCCGTCTTACCTTAATATTGTACCGGCTATCTCATCCTTCTCGATCTTCGCTCTCCTCTCTCTGATTTCTCTGGTGATCTTATTGACCGGAGTGCGCGGGGTGAAACAGAAATGACAGAGCAGCTGTTGACAAGCCTTGGCTTATCGCTCGCGCTTACCCTCTTATTTGAAAGTATCTTCTTTTTCATTGTAGGTAAGCGCAGTAAATGGGATTTTCTCCTCCTGCTGCTCCTTAACGTCCTCACGAACCCGGTCGTAGTAATGAGCTGGTATCTTGCGAGGATGTATACGAAACTGAACCTGGTGGTGGTACTTGTTTTTCTTGAAACGGCAGCTGTTGTTATTGAAGGCGGATTTTATCGTAAATATGCGGAGACAATTAAGCGGCCTTTTTGTTTTTCTCTGGCTGCCAATGCCTGCTCTTTCGGTGCAGGCAAACTGATTGAAGTATTGTTTTAGGAGACTGCTGTATTTACAGTTGAAATAGTAAAGGAGATCTTATCATGATCAAAGTTTTAGCAGATGTTGTTTTTGAACCACCGACAACGGTCCGGCCCCCTGCGACAACAGCAGCTATGGTCGAAACACCAATGGATGTTATTGTTGTTCCACCGATAGAGGCCTGGCTCGGCTCTAATTGGATGATCTGGCTGATAGCCATCCTGATTGGTGTTCTGGCTATCGGAACAACCATCTTGATCGTGGCCTTAAACAAGCGCAAAAAGAAGTAAAATATATCTAAGATGAAAAGAATCTTTCAGTTATTTTTAGGTCTGAAGGATTAAAGCAGAATCAACTTAGGGGAGTCTTGATGGAAATTTTTATGAATATTCTGCTTATGCTGGGCGGAGTCGCTGTGTTTATGTTCGGCATGAAGCAGATGAGTTCCGGCCTGGAGCAAAGTGCAGGACCCGGGATACGCAATCTTTTCAAGAAAATGGACAAAAACAGAGTCGTTAATTACGCTATCGGAATCGGCTCAACAGCATTGGTCCAGTCTTCTTCCGCAACTTCAATAATGACCGTCGGACTCGCCCATGCGGATATCATATCGGTTAAACAGGGGGCAGGATTTATCTTAGGTGCAAAAGTAGGTACCACCCTGAACGCCTTTCTTTTTGCTCTTTCAGGTGTCAGTAAGGGTAGTTTCAACATTAGCCATGTTTTTGCAGCTCTGGCTTTTGTCGGTGTCATGATTATCTTCACCACTAGCAACGAAACTCTTAACAAGCTTGCGCCATTTTTAATCGGATTCGGGATGCTCTTCATCGGCCTAGAGGTTATGGAAACGGCCATCGGCGGTGCTGATTCACTTCTCAGCATCGAGCTCTCCAAAGTTTTCCAATATGAAATCATGCATAACCCCATCCTCCTGGTGATATTGGGAATTCTTTTTACAGCCATAATTCAATCTTCC
>WPCI01164242.1_pt1 | contig 32299 bp, 49 predicted proteins | sample 5399871 | NCBI WGS metagenome assembly WPCI01 (sample SAMN12869469, study PRJNA574797) | sludge metagenome | isolation source: wastewater treatment of pH7 | place: China:Beijing | collected 2019-05-20 | reverse complement strand
ACGGACATAGAAGACCTTCCATTCTCTGCTTTAGATAAAATCAACTCTGTAAACATCAAACAGTATCACTTTATAAGAGATGTTGAACGCTTCGAGTCAGGGGAGTCTATTACACTTCCAATTAATTACGGTATGATTGCGGAGGAATCTGACGATGTATTCACCACACCACAGAAAGACGCTGTAACACTTTATAGCTCGGTTGCAATTTCTATTCAATCAATACAAGAAGTTGACTTTAAAGTTAAAAATCTTCAATTTGACCACGGTATGTTGAAGCAGGAAGTTGGCACTCTTAAAGAACAACTTGAAGCAGAAAAACTTGAGAAAGTTTCAATGAAAGCTGAAATTGCTGAATTAAAGGTATTAGTACAACAATTAATAAACAAATAAAACGAAAAGAGAGTGAATTATTATGGCTAAATTTTTCAAACCGGTATTTGATGAATTAACAATCGATCATGGTTCTGATATCTTATTAGAGGAGAATCATATGATTATCAATATCAATGCTGATAGAGTTCGAGAACAATTAAATTATGATGAATCATTAATGGTTTCTGAATTTCCATTGTTTAAACTTCCGGAAGATTTAATAAACGAGTTAACTACATTAGGAAAACAAACGATTCCACATACTACACATTCAAATGTGAAAGGATGGTTTAAAATGAGACCGGATTTTGGGAGCGATGTAGTAAATTATGCATTTCAAATGTTATCCGGATATGATGTGTTTGACGGTAAGGAAATGAAGTGGAAGTGTATAGAAAAAGCTTTTGGTGGATTAGAAACGAAACACAAAGTATTACAAAGAGCAACCTATGTAATTGTTTTAAAAGATGTAACGGAAGTGGTCAACTAATATAACGAATTGGCATACTAAAACAAAAGATAAATGAGAAACCAGAGCAGCCATAAGCTGTTTTTATTTGGTGCAACATACGGCTTTGATAACAAAAGGGAGACAACCACGTCTTTCTTTTTTGATATAGATGAGGAGCATTGATAGAAGGAGGGAAAATGGATGGCAATCGAACTTGGTGTGCTGATTGCGTTATTATCACTCGCCATCAGCTATTTTGGCTATGCACTGAATAAATCTAAATCCATCAAAGCAGATGGACAACAAAGTGCAGAAGTTAAAGCAGAACTGGGATATATCCGGAAAGGAGTGGATGACATTCGCATTGATTTGAAAGCAAGTGAAAAACAAATGGTAGCACTAGGAGAACGAGTCACGAGGGTAGAGGAAAGTACCAAACAAGCGCATAAACGCTTAGATACAATCGAAAAGGAGAATGATTAAACATGAATTTGTCAAAAGAAAATATAAAAAAACGATTCCGCAACTGGAAAACATGGGTTGCGGTTTTTTCTTTGCTTGGTTTTTTATGTACGAAGTTTGGCTTACCAGAGGCGAAAACGTTCTTAGATGAATTGGCGCCTTATTTGTTAACGGTGGGAATTGCACTCGGGATTTGGTCAGATCATGAAGGAAATGATAAGGGAGATGTGGAGTAATGGAAATTAGAAAAAAATTAGTTGACCCAAGTAAATATGGTACAAAGTGTCCGTATACAATGAATCCTGAATTTATCACGGTTCATAACACTTACAACGATGCTTCAGCGGAAAATGAAATCGCGTATATGATTCGTAATGACAACCAAGTATCGTTTCATGTTGCGGTAGATGATAAGGAAGCGGTACAAGGAATTCCTTTAGAGCGTAACGCTTGGCATTGCGGTGATGGTAGTGGAAATGGCAATCGAAAGTCTATCGGGGTTGAGATTTGTTACTCGCTAAGCGGTGGGAATCGGTATTATCAAGCGGAAGATCATGCAGCGATTGTGGTAGCGCAATTAATGAAACGATACAACATTCCAATCCGTAACGTCCGTACACATCAATCTTGGAGCGGAAAGTATTGTCCACACCGTATGTTAGCAGAAGGGCGTTGGGATTCCTTTATAGAGAGGGTGCAAAACGTCTATAACGGTGCGGGGTCATCCACACAATCATCTACTAACAATGGGGTAGGCGTTGTGATGATTACAGCGGATGTATTACGCGTTCGTACAGGTCCAGGAACAAATTATCGTATTGTGAAGAATGTGTACAGAGGGGAACGTTATCAATCTTGGGGCGTTCAAAATGGGTGGTACAATGTTGGTGGTGATCAATGGGTTTCAGGTGAATATGTAAAGTTTGAAAATTAAAAACAAGAGCCGTCCAGTTTGATGTGTATGCGAAATGTAAAGCGGACGCCTTTTCCGTGGAAGCGTCCGCTTTACATTAATTTCTTTTGATGTCTGTTTTAGTATATGTAACCAAATTTCAGATATGATATTTAATTAAAAGATAAGAGTCACCCCATTGGTACTGCGCCTTGCAAAGTAGAATGTCCTTCTTAAACTATATTCCTTTAAAGTATCTCATCCGTTTAGCTTTATTTAAAAAAATTTGTACCAGAACCCCTTATTTTTTGTCAATAATTATTTTAAGTTTATACAAAGGTCATTTTAAATATAGATAGTTTGTAAGATTAATATTATATTTTTATAGTTCAGGTTTTGCATATATGGATATTTTTTGTGAAAAGATATTTTAATGCTTGAATATCAATTTAAAATGAGGAGATGTTGTAATGGATTTAGTATTAAAAATTAAGAATAACAAAGTAATCACTGGTTTAGTATTGTCTGGAGCTTTAGTTGTGGGAGTTATGAATTTAAAAAATATTGATGTAACGATGAATGTAGTTGATATCTTGGAGAAAGCAGGAATCATTGCGCCTAGTTGGATAGTTACTGCCATTACTGCTGCAGGTTCTATTGCTGCCATTGCTACTTTAATTGGATCGCTTGGAACTGGAGCACCATTAGCAGTTCTTGAACAATTAGCAGCTGCAAGTACTGCTGCTGCTTAAAATGAAAAATACGGGATATTTATTATTCCGTATTTTTCATTTTGTTGTATAGGATGAAAAAAATGTTGAAATCACTTACTTTATTAAAAATTTATATTGGATGTACAGTAGTATTTTTTTTAATTTTAGCAGGAGCTTATTATTATACAGACCCTACTGCATCGAAAAATTTATTAAATATTGAAGTAGTGCCTAGTTTTAATCATATATTTTTGAATAATGTAAAGGTAGCATTATTATTAATTTTTTTAGCCCCTTTAACATTAGGTTTTGGTACTATTATAATCTTAGTAATCAACGCTCTTGTATTAGGTAGTTTTTGTGGAAGTATAAAAAATGATTTAAATTTAATTGTTTTAGTCCTCCCTCATGGGATAATTGAAGTACCTATTTTAATATTAGCTGCTAGTGTTGGATATAAATTATTTTTAGATTTAATTCAGAAAAAATTTAAAGGGATGTTCTTTCTGAATTATTTGTTAATTATTATTATTGGTTTATTAATAGCTGCTTGTATAGAAACATTTGTTACACCAATATTTTTAAAAGGAGTTTATTAATTAAATGCATGCTATAAATTTTATTAATAATTACTTTTCAAAAGAAAGAAAAGGTATTTTTGTTTATGTTTTTTTTACTTATTTATTAGGATTAATATTGTATCTTTATACCTTAATGCCTCAAATACAAAAATTAACAATAGAAAAGATGCCCAAAAGTTTGGTAGAAAGATTTGAGCATTTAGATTACATAGTTGTGATCGCATCTTTCATTTTAATTATATTAGGTTTCTTTTTTGAAAGTTTCATCTTATTTTTTACTGTAAATCTTTTAGGTGTAAATATTTTAAATGAAAATTTAAAATATTCCTCTTTTTTGAGATTGTTTATCTTTGCTAATTTTCCAATCGCTGTAAAATTCATTTGCATTGCTATTAAAAATATTTTATTTGAACCTAATATGTATTTATTTTTTGCTGAAGATTCTTTTTTGTTATCAGTGTTTGATCTTTTCAATTTATCTTATATGTTCTTGATGTTCTTATTATTAAAATGTCATACGGATTTTAATAACAATATAAAATTAGGAATCTTTATATCAATATCTTGCTTATATAGGGTGTTTTTTTAATATAATGTTCCTATTTATATAAAGAGAAAAGGAGAGTTTATATAAAATGTTTTTTAAAAGTAAAGATTTATGTTGTAGTAATTGTAATAAATATTTAGGTGAAGGTGAGACGATTTTTGTAACTATAACACTACCTAGCCAGAAAAAAATGTATGTTGGTGTATTAGACAAAGTTCTTCAAAAACATTCACAATATGTATATTGCGAATGTTGTAATTTTAATAAGAAGTGTTAGCTTTTAAAGCTAACACTTCTTATTTTATTTAACTATTCGATTGTAATAAACTCGAATCCATCCGTAGACTGCACAACCAATTAAGGCAATTGTCAATTGCCATCCTGTAGCTTGGGTTTGTATATAATTAATTAAAGACCAAATAAGTAATAATAAAATAGTAACAAAAAACCCATATTTAGTGGCAATTCCATTGTGTGATTTTTCCATTTCATCCATTTTTCTCATAATTGTAATTCCTTTCATAAATAATTTTTATTTTGAGTAAATAAATACTTGATTGATGTCTGTTTTAAGAGAAACAGCAATACAAAAAGCTAAATTTAGTGAAGGATCATATTTATTATTTTCAATGGCATTGATTGTTTGTCTAGTTACATTACATATTTTAGCTAAATCATCTTGTGAAAATTTTTGAAGTTGTCGTAACTCCTTAATTTTATTTTTCATAAAAAGGCCCCCTAAAAATATAACAATGGAATAATAATTTTAGTATAAATTCATATAGTCTGAAATGTCAAATGTTTTTTACATAATAATTTTTCAGATAATAATTTCATGTGTGTTTAATAATGAGTCTTTTAATAAGTTAGATTCGCCGTCCCTCAATTTTTATATCTCATTTTGGGGAGGATATTTTATGGTATGGATTATCCAAGTAAAATCAAAATTTGATTTTTACGAATGGTACAGGGTGCCTTATGAAGGAGGAGAATTATGAAAGTAAGTTTTAAAGAAATCACAAAATTAACTATAAAAAAGATATCAAATCAATAGAAACCTATAGTGTATTCTTTATTTTTTCTTCTAGTGTAAGTTAATCTAAAAGAAATAAACCTGGTAAAATAAAAAAAACGTCCTCAAAAAATGATATGCTCCCCCTACAGTAGGCAGAAAAAGAAATCTTTATATCCTGTCTACTATAGGCGGATTTTTTGTGTTTACATCCAGAAATCATCAAAATCCACTCTATACCCTTTTTTCTTCAAAGCTTTAATAATCTTTTGACCGTTACTCATCGATGGCTTATGCTCGTTTGATCGTGAAATTCGACTAAGTGTATTTTGATTTACTCCGCTCCATTCCTTCAAATCTGTCTGAGTAATATTATTTCTTCTTAAAAATTTACCGAACTTTGATGATGGTTTCCCTAACCCAAACACTTTAAACACTCCTATTCCTAGAGGTTTTGTTACTCACATTTTTACCAAAGCTTAATTTTTTTAAACAAAAGTGTTAATAAAGTCCAAGCCCTCCCCAATATGATGTACCAAGGTAAGAGAAGTTCCAGTTACCAAAGTAGCTATCAAGGTAGGAACAGGTGATTTTACCGAGTTGGTTACCATGGTAAGTTTTAGATTTCTACCAAGATAGCTGCCATGGTTCGTATCAAGGTAACGCTACCATGGTAATGGGTGCGTAAAGCTTTATTTCACTTGCATTTTATATTCTGTTTATAAAGGGGCGAAAGAAATGAACAGCAAGATGGCATCATCATACGAAGAAACTTGTGAGTATTGTAAATGTTTGTTATCCGATTGGTTGTTTTGGAGATGGAATGGACAGAAGTATTGTTCAGAATCTTGTGCGGAATACGATAAAAAATAAATGAGGGAGATGAGCTTATGTGGGAGACCAAACAAATCATTCCCTTTCGGGATTTTATGAGTGGGTCGTACAAAAAGAAAGAGAGACAAATACAAAAATATCATGCAGGGAGTCCGTTGGCTTTTCTTCATATGTCCGATTCCATGATACATACGTATCTTGCGTTAGGAGTAATGGGAACAGTTTTAATCGGGGCAGTTCTGCTAGAAAAATATCTTGTGCAAAATGATTATGTATTAGCAGCGAAATTTGTATCTGATGGTATTCATTATGGGGTGAGAATTGGAGGAGTGGGATTCATCGGCTATGCATTTATTCGAATTGTAATCATGTTCTAGGAGGCTTATCATGGAAATCATAAAAGAATGGATGTATAAAAGGTCTTTAAAACATCAAATGATTAAGGTATTTCAGAAGGCTGGTTTATATATAGAACATCAAACGCGTGGAGGGAAAGTGCCAATTTACCCTAAAATTCATGCAGTTACTTCTTCAAACCAGTGTGTACAATATGTGTTTACCATTCCGAATGGGTTGGATCCGAAGATAATTGAAAAGAAATGGTTTTGTTTTCAGCAAATATTAGGGCGGAATGTAGTAATTGAGGGAGATATTAAAAGGTTTGTACTCCATATATTTCATTCGGATGGTGGTTTAAAACCATACAACTACAGTTACAAGCAATGGCAGCCGTTATTAAAAGAATACCGTCTTCCTATTGTAGTAGGACGTGACCAGTTCGGAAAAATGATTATTTACGATATGGTGGATACAAATACACCGCATCTTCTCATTGCGGGAGAAACCGGTTCAGGAAAAAGTAGTATGGTGCGAGTTATCTTGTCTACATTGATTCAAACCATGTCGCCCGATACTTTGCAGTTGTACCTAGGCGATTTGAAAAATTCAGAGTTTCATTTCTTACGGCGAGTCAAACATGTAAAAGAAGTATGTATGGAAGAAATCGAAATGAAACTCCTGCTTCAAAAGGTATGGAATGAAATCAGGGAACGCAGAAAGCTCATGGCAACATATGAAGTAGATCATATTGACGAATACAACAAATTAAATCCTGGCAAACGGAAATCCTATATTCTTCTAGCAATTGATGAAGTAGCGATGCTACAAGATGAAAAAGAATGTATGACGATTATAGAAAAAATATCGGCAGTTGGTCGGGCTTTAGGCGTCTTTCTTATGCTATCGATGCAACGTCCAGATGCAAAAGTGTTAGATGGTAAATTGAAACTAAACATGACAGTAAGAATGGGCTTTAAATGTGCTGATAGTATTAACAGTAATATCATGGGTACGCCTGGTGCAGAACAATTAGAGCAGTCAGGACAGATGATTGTAAAATTACATGGGATTAAGAAAGTGCAAGCGCCTTATTTAGAATTAAACAAAGCGAAACAAATGATTGAACCGTACCGTGTACCGAAAGATACAGTGGAGCTTCCAAGTCCTGAGCAAGAAAAAATGCCTTTGTTTGGAGTGTTGAATCATGAAGAATAGAGATAAGGAAATCCTAAAGGATTTACAGCAATTTCGATGCATGTCTCGTGATGATATTATCGATTTGCATTTTCAAGGACTTAAGAAAGCTGTGACTTGTTGTAATGCGGTGATGAAGCGGTTAAGAAGAGACGGAAGTGTGGATGCAAATGTGTCACAGCAGCCATACATCTATTTTCCGCAACCGAGTACGATTCGAAAAACGAGTCAAAAGATTCCACATTTCCTTGCCATTGTAGACGTATATAAGCAACTTCTTCAGTACGAAAAGCCGAAAGTATTCAAAGTTGAGCCAAAATACGGTAAAGCATACATGGAGCCTGATATATTTACCATATGGCGACAGTCGCCGTTTTTCATAGAAGTACAGAATTCGATCTACAGCAAGAAAGTCATGCAAGAAAAAGTAAATCGTTACGAATGCTACTTTCATAGTTTGGAATGGCAGCAAGAACCATGGCAACCGAAGAAATCCAAATATTTTCCCTCACTACTCATCGTTACGGATACACAATATGACATCTACACTCCCAATTTTCGCATATTCCAAACAAAGTCTATTCATGATTTTATGAATCAAATGGCGATTCGGAATTAAAATGATTCGCCAATCATCTTTAGAAATAACGTATTACGAGCTAAAATATCTTTCTTACGATTTGCAAGATTATGTATATCCCTAAAGCTATCGATATAGTTGTAGACCATTTGTTTAAACGTACTTGTAAAATAGCCAATCGGATTTTTCATCAATTTCCCGTTATGCTCGTACTTATGTGTTTTAGAGATCAAGACAGAAGAAACATTCGCAAGAATGTTGTGGAATATATCTGTATCCGCAAGTAAATTAAATTGTTTTGCAGCTTTCTTTGCGATGTTTCTCGCATTTTTGAAAGATTCATTAATTACTTTAGGGTCAAAAGCAGTTTGTAATTTCATACGCATAGATTGTGGTACACGGTAATCGATGAAATCTAACTCCTGTTGAAAAGATTGTGAAACGTCCTCTTTACGTTTATTTATATTCTTAATCTTTTGTTTTAAGGTTTTAGTAGTTGTTTTTGGGGTGTGACAAATTTCAGCATTTTTAGCTGGTGTAGGTGTGACAAGTTGTCCGTCTGTATGAATAGGTTGAATCACAATAACATTACTCGTTTGTCTCCTATCGCTCTTACGTTTCATTTCGAGTTGTTTAATCATACCAAGGGATTCTAAGTATTGGCATACACGAATAACTGTTCTACGGCTAATATGAAGTGCGTCCGCAATGTTATTTTTGGTTTTAAAAGAAACACCAAGGTATTTAGCGGAATAGTGGTGTAAATGATCGAGTACTGCCATTTGGTTTTTATTTAATTTATATTGTTTCTTATATGCTCGCACAGTGTCATTTAATTCCTTGAGAGTTTGAAAGGATGCTAAGTTTTCATATGTTTCTTCACTTGCAATAATTGAAATCACTTGTTTTTTTTTCATAAGGGCTCGTCTCCTTTGAAAATAAAAAAGCAACAGAATGCCACAAAATGTAAGCAAACTGTTGCGAGGAGAGCCTTATGTACGATAAAATAGGGTACATAAAGAGTTTCGGCAAGTGTTTGCCTAGCGATAGTAGGCGGACGGTTAATAAGGTGTTCCACCACCTTATTAACACGCTGTGCTCTTTTATTTTTTGTTAGTTTTATTTTGAATTTTTGAGGTAACAAATTGGTCACAAACAACCGGAAAAGTGTTGCCATTTATAATTTTCGATATAGTACAAAACTGCGTAATATAGCGGTTTGTTTCGCTTTTATGAAATATAAATTTCATACCTCACAGATTGTGTAGATCAATCAGAATCCTTTAGTATCAAGGAATATTTTTGATGAGGGAACGATTTGGTAACAATTATAACAAATCAGCTTCCATAAAGGCAATAACTTCTGCTTGCTTTGACGGGTATAAGTGACTATATGTATTTAATGTTGTTGATACATTTGAATGGCCGAGGCGTTGTGCTACAACAAGAGGGCTAACACCTTTGTTAATTAGATAAGATGCATGAGAGTGTCTGAATTCATGGATTAATATGCGTTTAACACCTGATATAGAAATGTATTTTTCATAGTCTTTATGAAGAGTTGCTGTAGTGATGCTTTTATAAAGTTCCCCAAATACAACATAATCTTTCTTTAAAGATATTTTTACTGTAGCATGATTTTTTAGTTTTTTCAATAAATTGATGGCATATGTAGGTAACAGAATAACACGATTAGAGGACTTAGTTTTGGGCGGAGTAATTTGTCTGTTATATTCGGTTTTGTTGATGTCTATTGAGTTTTCTTCGAAATTAATATCAGCCCATGTTAACGCTAAAAGTTCCCCCTTTCGGGCGCCACTATAATACAGAGTTGAGAAAAATGCTTTATAAATTGGGTCATCTACAACTTCGATAAATTGTTTAAACTCATCAAATTCCCAAAAATTCATTCGTTTATTTGATTCTTTTTCAAAGTTGCCAGCAATTCTCGCAGGGTTACTTGCGAGACCATAAAACTTTATGGCAAAGTTAAAAATTGAGGATAGTACGGTGTGAATCTTTTTTAAATAAACGGCAGAATATTGGTTTATAATTTCGTTTTGGTAAATCATGATATGTTGAGCAGTTATATTGTTAATTTTTGATTTTCCGAATCTTTCTAGTAAGTGATTTTCAAGGATTGTCTTAATGGTGCTAATCGAAGACTGTTTTCTCCTTTGACAATACCAGTCAAAATAGCTATCAGCCACTTGAGCAAACGTCAAGCTAGAGTTCGTTTCTTTTTCAACCAACATTTTCGCTTCCGCTTCACGTGCTTCTTTTTTCGTTTTAAATCCACGACGTTTTACTTGCTTCTGTGTACCGTCAAATTGTCGAACTCTGACAACGAAGAAATAGGTTCCTCGTTCTTTATCTTTGTAGACCACCATTGGAACTCCTCCTGTATATATAAAGATTGATAATTCAATTTATTGAGTAGATTATAACTTGTTTGTTACCAAAAGAAAAGACGCTCAATATAAATTGAGCGTCTTTTCTTTGACTTGAACCACTTTAATTTTTAATAATATACGTTAAAAATTTCCCCACTACTAATAGCGGGGAAAGATTGGTTAGGGACACCAATCAGGATGATACAAGTAAGGATAAAATCATACTACCATAATGATTGAGGGACGTATATTGAGAAAAATCAATATTTATTTTTTATGATATTGTAATACGTTTTTCAATTGGTTGGGTGTAATTATTGAAAATTGGCTGGTTTCTACCTTGATTTGAGTAGAATATAATAAAAAATGAACTTCTATTCATTATTTGTGTGAAATATTTGAAACAGAAGTCGAATAATTTCAATATTTTTCGTAGAAGTTATATTGAGAAATATATTTGAGGATGGAATAGAATATGTGTTTGTGCTAAAATTGGCTTTGGATACAGCATATGGGTTTCTATCAAATTAATAGACAGAATAGTCCTAAAAAACAAAATAAATTAAAGCATAAAAACTCGCAGAGCGTATGTAAGAGGTGCTCTTACCAAAGCCCCTCACACCGTTCATCCTACTACCTTAGGACAAACACTTGCATCATACGAGTTCCTCCTTAGTGTAACAGACATTCATCATTCGTAGTGCAGTTTAGAGGTTGAGAAAATAGGATGGTGGATTTTATGTTATAAGGAGGGAGGATTTGTATTGGAAAAGCTTAAGGAAATAATTCTAAAACGAAAAGAGATAAAAGGGGAGAGTTTTAGAACTATTGGTGATGCTGTTGGTGTTAGTAAATCGACGATTGAAAGAGCAGTAAAAGGCAATTTTGAAATGAAATTTGAAGTGTTTTTAAGGCTTATAAAATATTTATTTGATGATGAAAAGGAACAAGTTCAATGCATAGAGGATTATATTTTAAATGTTTCAGGAAATCTTAATTTGGAAAAAGTGATGTGCTTTTGTCATGTAATGGGCGAATACGAATTACTAGAACATTTGATCTTTAAGCATGAGGGGAATAGTGAGTTAAAAAAGTACATAACCCTTTATAAAATTCAAAATAAAAGAAATAAAAATGAGATGAGGGGGCAGAAATTATTAGATGAGTTGTACAAACACAATATCTCCGTTTACCCTGAATGTCAGGTACTATCAAATATCTTGAAAATGGAGGGTATGTATGACAAGCAGAATTACCATGCAATTGTACCGTTTGCAGATATCGTCAGAGTGGAACTTGATAAGATAGGAAAAGAAGGCGAGAACAAAATAAAAAATACGGATGATGCACAGAACCATGTCTCCCTGGAATCGAAGAAGAGAAAAGGTAAAATCGATAGAACATATATTAAAGAGTGTTTGGAAATGAAGTTTAAAGAAAGACTTGCCTATATCTACTTAATGAGAAACGACTTGATTAATTGCAGGAAAATTTGCAAGGAAATCCTATCAAGTAAGCTAGATATTATGATGATTAAAGCTACGGCCTGGTGTTGTCTCGGAGAATCGTTCACCTTTGAATCACTGGAAAAAGCTTCTAAATTTATAAAGAAAGCAATTTCAATATGCGAAAAATTACATGTTCCTCAAAAAGCTCAAAAATATATCGCATTCATTAGTACTCTAGCCCATTTGCATATTGAAAATAATTACAGGCTGGAAGATATAGATTTAGAATCAATTCATAAGAGTGAAAGAGCATATTACGAATGTCTATACGGTGATTGGAATGTAGGGATGAAGCTATATGCAGAAATACGCAAAGAAGGCTTTACTTCATTTCAATTGTACTCCTATTCGAAAGTTACAAATGATATAATTGGTTTGAAAAAAGCATTAGAACTTTTTGAATTATCTGGTAATGTATTCTATTCGGGATACGTAAAACGTTTATTAATGAAAGATGAGGTGGCAGCGGTTGAGTAAATATATAATAAGTATTATACTTTTCTTAGGTATTGTAATCCCTCTAGGTGAACACGCTTCAGCAGAATCGTTTAAATATGCCTATGACTCGGGGCAAAGTAATTCATTAGATACAGGTACGTCCGCTAAGGAGTTAAAAAAATATAGGGCGGTGGATCCCAGGCGGGGGTTAATCGGTAAGTAAATAAGAGGTTTTTCTGAAAGACACTACAAAGTAGTGTCTTTCAGTGCGTTAAGGAACGGAACGTTATTTTCTTAGAAAGAAATAATGAGACAAAAATAAAATATGAACTAAAGTCAAAGGAGGAACCTTGGAAATGTGTGAAGATAACCTTATTAAAATCTTATGGGAAATTTTAATTAAAAGGGAATTAACAAATGATGATAGTGTAAAAGAAAGTATCGATCAAATAAAAAAAGACATTTATTTCGAATCCTCAGGTCATTGTCAGTGATTAATAACAATTATTTGGGGATTTCCCCTTCACCTAAAGCAGCACGCATCATTCTAAGATACATTTCTTGCTCTTGGGGTGTTTTTTCTTTTAATCGCTTATACAAACTATCAAATTCTTTTTTGAGTTTTGTATGTTGGTGAGTATCTAGGCGGGGATCATCAGAGAATCCCAATAAATAGTCTGATGTGCAACCGAAAACTTCTGCAAATTTGGAAACAGACCGCTCTCCTCTACCCCTACGGTTATTTTCAATAAGTGAAATTGTGGCTTTCTTTAAGCCAACTCTTTCCCCTAGTTCATCTTGTTTCCATCCTTTTGCAATTCTCATTTTTTTAACTCTATCTCCAATCATTTTAAAATCCACCTTTATTTTAATTTAATTAAGTATCTGTGACTTTATTTTAAAATAAAAGTTTGTCAATTACAAACTTTTTAAATTAATTATAAAATTCTACGAATAAAAGTTTGCAGAAATAAAACTTTGTGCTAATATTTTATTTGTAATAGAAAAAGAGGTGGTAGTGAAATGAAGTTAGATAATGAAAAATTATTAAATTTATTAAAGGATAAAGAAATGAGACAAATTGAATTTGCACGTGCAATTAATCTAGCCCCTTCTACAGTATCCCTATACCTAAGTGGGAAAGGACAACCAGGTAAAAAAGTCTTATTTTTAATGTCAGAATTTTTCGGTGTACCAATTAATGATTTGTTTAAAAAATAAAACTTACTTCTAGAGAATTAATGAAATGCAAACTATAGCACTTATTTTTTTGTAATTCAGTTTACTAAATGCAAACTTTATCCTTTTGAAGGAGGTAACACCCATGCATAAAAACCTATACATCGCCAGAAAAGAGCAACGCATGACACAAGAGAAAGCAGCAAATTTGATTCATATTGCACCAAGAACATACTTTGCTAAAGAACACGGTAAAAGTGACTTCACCCTAAAAGAGGCTCAAAAACTAGCAAAATATTTCAAAACAACAGTGGACGAGCTGTTTGCGCAATAGAGGAGGGGAAACAGGTGAAAAACGGCAAACGACCAACGAAGCGAGAGAAAATACATATGAATTCGTACAGCTTAAATTCTGAAAACTGGTTGATCTATAAAAAAGTTGATGGACGACTACACTTGATTCATCGTCATACGAACTTAACACGAGTCATTCCAAGTGCATAGGGTGGACAAGCATTATTACAAATGAGGAGGATTTTTTATATGAATGAATTAACAGCAGCAAACGAACAACCCTTACATAATGAACTGGTATTCGAAAAGAATGGTGAGGCAGTAACAGATAGTTTAATGATTGCTGAAATGTTTGGCAAACGACATGACAATGTCTTGTCAGATATTAAGCTTCAAATAGAATATGCAGGAGAAGAATTCTCACTCCTAAATTTTCAGGAGTCAAATTATAAAACAGATAGAGGACGAAGTTACCCAAAGTACAATTTAACAGAGGAAGCATTTACATTAGTTGTTTTTGGCTATAACACGAAAGAGGCTGTACAAACCAAAATTCGATTTATACAAGAATTCAAGCGCATGAAAAACCACATCCAGAACCAACAACAAGTTCCAACAGACCCCATGAGTATTTTAAAACTGACCTTTGAAGCATTAGAAGGACAAAAACAAGAACTCCAACACATTAAATCAGATGTAAAAGACTTACGAGAAAACGCACCACTATTTGCAGTAGAATGCGATGAAATTTCAAACGCAGTAAAGCGTCATGGTGTTGCTTTATTAGGTGGTAAACAGGCGAACGCGTATCAACACGCAGGATTGAGAGGGAAAGTATATCGGGATATTTATAACCAGTTATACCGTGAATTTGGTGTGACGAGTCATAAAGCTATCAAACGTTGTCATTTAGAAATAGCAGCGCAAATTGTTAAAGAGTATACATTGCCAATTGTATTAAGTGAAAAAATTAATTTAGTAAATTCGCAAATTAAGTTTAAAGAGATGTAGAAAGGAGAAAACATCATGACCAAATCTGTTCTAACAAAGGACCTGCAAAAGAAACAAATACTAGAGGAATTCTTACAGCATTGCGAACAACAACAAATTGAAGCGCTACAAAAGAACGATCCATATCAGTTTTGCACTTGGATTAAAGAAGCTCGATTAGCTCGAAGGGAATTGGCAGCACTCTATCGTGCAAAAGAAAAGTATGATGAGGAACGTACGCATATAAAAGGGATTGTAACACATTTAAGAAGTAGAGGGATTGATGCTTCAGTTGTGGAGAGAACACATTTTAGTACGCTTTGTAGGAAATCAGTTGCATGTGAAAAAGCCCTATAAAATAGGACTCCTTCTGTACATAAGTCATACTACTTGAATTGCATTGACATTCATCACAGTTAGTATATCAGATATATTCTGAATTATCTTCATGTAAATGCTTCCAGAATGACGAAAAGACCTAGAATTAGGTCTTCTCATCGGCAATATCAGTCTAGAGCAGTATACCTAACAGGAGTGAGTTAAGTAACCGGAATGCTCTTATAGTATAGCAAACTATGATAACTAAAAACAAGAAAGGATGGTAAAAGGAAATGACGGCACAAGAATTATTTGAAGAAAAACAACATGTAGTAATTGCAGCAATAAAGCAACAATTTGGAAGTATCGCAAGAGCTAGGCAGATTGCAAAAATGAATAATATGGAGTTGGATGATTTAATGCAAGTTGGCCATATGTATTTATGGGAGCATTGTGTGAGGTCTGATCCAGAGAGAGGAGATACCTTCAATGCATACGTGATGAAAGGCATGAAATGGGCAATGAGTGATGAAATTCACTTGAAAGGAACGCCTTTTAAAATCAGCAGACGAGTGAGTTATGAGGATAGGAATAAAATGAATATTCATTCGATTGATTTGCATCGAGAGGAGGAAGTAGAAAATGGATTTTATGCCGTATCACCAATTAATGTGGAAAAAGAAGTAATGGTATCAGTAGGAATTCAGGAAGTCACAAGTATATGGGAAGAAGAGGAAAAAACAATTATTATGCATGTTGGGTATGGTTTTACCGAACAGGAGATTGCTGTGAAATTAGAGATGAAAAAATCTACTGTTCATACGAAAAAGACACGTGCATTTTTAAAAATGAATCCAAATTATAAGCCAATGAAACAAAAATCCTTTTTTTCAGGGAAAAGGATGATAAAGAGAAACCACCAGTTGGGGCTGGTAATCTAATAAAAATATATGTGTTGTTCATCATAACACATGTTGCATGCGAGATGCAAAAAAGACCTGTTTTCACAGATCAAGAGAAAGGGTAATTCGTGAAAGAATACGATTTAATCATGATTGTAACAGAAAGAATATTCAATTGATTGGGTCGAGAAATATGAAATAACTAGAGAATAAAAATATCTAGAAAGATTGTTGGTTAGAGAAGGGTGACGGGGATGAATATCAATGTGCTGAAAGTCGCAAGAATAAACCTCCAAGGTAACACCTTAGATCAGGGGTGGTTTAAGTATCTTACTTTAGAAAATGGTAAGCCCTATATGGTTGCAATTACAATACTTAGCGAGATTTTTTATTGGTATAAACCAACTGAAATAAAGGATGAAAGAACGAATGAAATCCAGTATAAACAAAAATTTAAAGCAGACAAACTTCAAAAAAGTTATCAACAATTAGCTGATTCATTTGGTTTTACCAAAAGACAAGTATTAGAGGCGTGCAAATACTTAGTGAAAAGAGAATTAATCGCCATTGAATTTCGTACGATCATAGTTAACGGAAAGAGGCATAACAACGTGATGTATGTAGAACCAATCGTGGAGAGTATTGAAAAAATATCTATTTTATATCAAGACCCTATCACATCAGAAAGTGACACCCTCCCACATTATAACGAGAGAGGCTCCCGCATTAAAACGGAGGAGGCTCCCACATTGAAACGTGGGACAAATACAAAGAATACTACAGAGATTACTACAAATAAAAAGAAGTATTGTCACAAGTTTGAAACTTGCGACGTCAATGCAGCAAAATATTTGTTTGAAAAAATTAAAAGTAATAATCCGAAGCAAAAAGAACCTAATTTTGATTCTTGGTCTAATGATTTTAGATTAATGCGTGAAAAGGATCAACGTGAATTACAAGAGATAAAAGATGTGATTGATTGGTGCCAAGTAGATTTTTTTTGGCAAGGAAACATCTTATCTCCTAAAAAGCTACGTGAAAAGTTTGATCAACTAACAATCCAAATGAATGCTAGAAAAGGGGCAAAAAATCATGGAAGCGGTAGGAAGAGCGATGACGAGGATTTTGAATACATCGGCTTGTAAAGAGGGCGACGAAGGTTATACTTGTGAACACTGTAGCGCTTTTATTAAAGCAATCGTAGTAGAAGTACCAGCATTACGAATAAAAAATAAAGTATTTCCCACGTGCGAATGTGTAGTAGAGCGTGCAGAAGCGAAAATAAGAGAGTATCAAAATTTCTCGAAGCAAAGGGAAATTGAAAAGATATTTAGCATTCATAACGTGGGAAATCGTTTTGATAAAAGTACATTCTCAGCATTTCTAGAGCGAAATGGTTCAGAGACGGCGTGCCAGTTAGCGACACAATATGTACAAGTTTTTCCAGGATGGCAAGGAGAATCACTTTGGTTATGGGGAGAACCTGGCAATGGGAAAACACATTTAGCAGCCGCCATTACAAAAACATTGACAGAGCAAGGATACATCGTCGTATTTCAAAGTGTCCCAGAATTGCTTCAACGTATCCGTAGTACGTTTAACAGTGAAAACAAGGAGAATGAAACGCAAATTATGAGAGCACTATTAGAATGCGATTTACTTATTCTTGATGATATCGGAGCTGAGAAAGCGACGGAATGGGTGGAAGAAAAGATTTTTAATATCATTGATGGACGTTATCGAAAAGAGATGCCTACTTTGTATACAAGTAATTTAAAGCCGAAAGAAATGTTACAACAAGTGGGGAAGCGATCTTATGATCGTATGGTGGAAACGAGTTTGACAATTGAAAATAAAGCAACAAGCTATCGAAGAGAGATTGCTAAACAAAGATTACAGCGTTTCGGAGAGAGTTCTTAATATATGCCAATAGGAGAGGAGTGTAGGCTTATGAAGGGTTTACAGTTAGAAAACTATACAATTTCAGCTCAGCAACGAAAGTACATGAAGAATGAGCGACGTAACTTGTACATTGCTTTAGAAGAGCTAGACATGCTGTGGGATGAAGATGAAGTAGTGCAAGTGAAAGAAGCATGGAACAACAATGAAAGTGTATTCACAATTGGTGAAAAAATGCAACGTGATCCAGATGAAGTTGCGCTACTGATTATGGATTTAGCAAGAAAAGGTGTGATTGGAAAAAGGGCGTTGGGGTTAGGGGCATGAAACAGCTAACCTTTGAAGATGTTGTAGGAAACCTGGATTATGCTGCATGCAGCACGTCTGAACAACTCCTTTCTAGTCATTTGGTTACACCAACTTACGCAGTAGAATTTTTTGACCAAGATGAAAAGCAGAAGTTACATTGGTTTGAAGTAAATACAGAGGCTGAAGCAAAAGAAGAAGCGGAAAAAATGTACGGGAGAATTCAAATCATTCAAGTATATGTGTCCAATCGAACGTTGAAAGAAATTATGGAGCTAGATTAAGGTTTTTTTTCATCAAGAGAGCTCTTGTATTTCGTGTAATAGACAAACATATGCAAAGGAGACGGATATAAATGAAAAGTGAAATAGACATGAAAACAAATGGCATCTACATTGTGGAAGATGGGAAAATCATTTTTTTTAAACCGCCAGAAAGCAGATATGGACAACAAGTTGTTCATTGGGTAGATGGAAAAGTGTCTCATACACAAACCACATCTACTGTTAAGTTTAAGCGATAAAATTTGAATTTTATATAAAAAAAGATGAATCAGCAATTGTTCTAGCTAATTCACTAGTTCTATCAATTTAAGTAATTTTTATATGTAGTTATATCAAAGTTCTAAGAGACGAGTTAAAAAAACCTCAACAAGACTACAAAGAAAAATTAATATAGAAGGAATAAGGTTTTATTAGGTTAATGCTACAACAGCAAGAGTTAACCCCAAAGTATTTAATGAATCAGAATAAGGTCCTACATGAACAGTAAGTGTACTTGTTATACCTGAAGGTGTAGTAAAAATGGCGGGTGCTGATACAGAGGTATATCCTGCAGTGTATCCTAAAGAAGTGCCTGAGCCAATGAGGGCATTATTATTCAGATACATAGTGATACCTGCGAAATTGCCTCCGGGTTGAATAATTACTTGTACTTCATAGATTGCCAAATAGGTTCTTCCACCTTCTAGCAAAACGGTTGTTGGTGGTGTAAATGAGATTGCCGTACCATTAGAATGTACCACGGTATCTAGTGGAATTGCAGAATTTACAGAAACGATTGTTGGGGTAGTCTGAACAACATTTAAGCTGTTAGCTGTAGGAGGTGGACAAGAGCAAGGACAAGGTTTATGAATTTTTGAGTTCTTATCATTTTGATCATTCACAAATAATCAAGCTCCTTTTTGTGTATCTATTTTATTTTTAATGCGTTTGTAAAGATAAACCGAATTGTATTGGTGAGTCAGTTCTTAAAAATATTTGATATATTAGGGATCTCAAATTGTATTCAATACATATATATGAATGTTTTTTGAGAGCAGTACTGTAAATTAAAAACACAATAAAAGAGTTATTTTATACAGAAAAATAAAAGAACCCGCTGATGCTAAACGGATTCTTTTGTAACAGGAACACAAGGAACACCAGGAAGCTGGTCCAGAGCAACCCAGGTATTCACTTGGATGATATTACTATATGTAAATTGGATAAAACGGTTCATGGAAATGAAATTCTTATTTGGCATAAAAAATAGGAGTGCTTGACCAGAGCACTCCATGACGCTAACAACTATACCTATAAGAGTATATGAGTGCTGTAATTAAATATTCTTAATTCTTATTCAAACAAGAAAGAGCGCACGGAAAAGCGCTCTTTGATCAAGATCTATATGAAAAAGTATCGGCAATTAAATCTTATGTATGCTTTCAGTTTATGTGCAAGTTTAAAGAAAATTTTTATTTCATAACAAGCGAAAAGGGCACGCATATAAGCATGCTCTTTGACAAGAAAGGTAGATTTTTATGAGTGGAGAGTTTCCTCATACAATAGCATATGCTTGTCTAGTTAAAAGGTGACAAGTTTTTAATGAAAACATAAATGTTTGTTTGTAAAAAGTGTGACCGAAATAATATCAAAAATTTATTTTATACAACAAAGCAAGCTAGCCGAAATAGCTAACTGCCCTGTTGTACAATTTTAGAGGTTTCAATCAATACAGATATATGTTGTAACAAAAAGTTACATCTATAGTATAAACACATGTCAAAGTAATATGCATGAAAGAAAACGAAACAAAAATTTCATTTTGTTTTATTTTAAAACCAAAAAAGAGCACTTAATAAAGTGCTCTCGTGACGAGTCTCATTTTATAACGACTATTTTATAAAGAAAGGAGCTCAGCATAGTATATGTTAGTCCAGTTAATTGAGTGCTTCTTACAAATAAAGAGCAGCTAGCAAAAGCTAACTACTCGTTTCTCCAAGGGGGAGAGAAGTAGGCCATTAACATGAAGCTGTGCCAATTCATATCCTGTAAGTACTAAATTAATGACGGAGTAGATTGAGAATGGATGATCCGATTAAGGAGATAGTTGGCGCTTGGTTTGTTGCAGTAGGGACAATTATTGCTGCGATTGGGAGTACACCTTTAAAAAAATTGAACAGCGGATTAAGAAAAGACTTGAATGTATGGGGGAATGTATTACAGGCAACGGGGAATGGTCTGGAAGCTGATGGACAAGGAGAAATATCCCTTGAATTGATTGGGAACGAAATCCAATCAATTGGTAATGTAACGGTTCTAACAGGACTCATTATAGAATTTGAAGATGAAACACAGAAAAAATTAGTGATTGCAGGAAATTGGATACAAGCATTAGGTGGTGTTACATCAATAGGTGGGGAAATAGAGGAGAGTTCCAATATAGATGAATCTTATAACATTATCGGGAATTTGTTACAAGCGACTGGTAATTCATTACAGGCAATAGGTGGAATAGATGAATTGAAAGCTAGTCGGGATAAAGTAGAGAAAATTTCGGAAGGCGATGAGGAGGGTGGCCAGCTTATAGTGATTACGGGGAGTTGGGTCCAAGCGGTCGGTTCAGTAGTTTCATTAATCGGTCAAATAAGAGAAGAAATCCAAGAGATAGAGGAAAATAATTCATAGAAAACCTAATAAAATAATCCTTTTGTGAGGGAAAGGAATTTATAAAATAGGTACAATTCACATTTTAATTATTTTTGAATGTAATGGTATCAAATTAGTTAAAACGCCCGAAAATGGACAGTAAGGGTGTTTAAAGAGAAGGAGTGATGGGTTTGAATAAGATGAAGAAAAAGAAATTAAAAAAAGCAATCGCTCGTCGTACAAAGGCTGTACAAAAAGAAGAGCAAGAAAGACTAGATAAAGCTTGGAGAAATCTTTTTATACAGCCTAGCATCATGAAATAAATATAGTCCGGCTAGAAAACTAGAGGACACCAATTTTTAGAGCAGCAATCAAGCTGTTTTAAGAAATGGTGTCCTCTTTCTTATTTTGTAAGGGGGATGGAAAAATGAAAGCACTAAGAGATCAATTACGTAAATGGGAAAAACAAACGAAACAAGCAAAAAAGAAAAAAACAAAAGAGAATTTTAGCACGCGTGAAATTGAGGATTTAATGGGGATGCATAGACCTTGTTATGAGCGTAGACGTGGAGCGTTAAGGCAAAAGCAATAAAAAATAAAAGGAGTGGTCTGGAATGACGAAGCAATTATCTTTCTTACCAAAAATCGATAGAGCAGCAACACAAGAGAAAGTAGAGGGTATTCTGGAAAGTGTACGTATATATAAGCAATTTGGAATGATGCGTAAGGAAATGAAAGTCACTCCTTCTTATGAAAGGAGAGAGCATGGTCCTACACATGCAGTTGGCAAACCGTTAGAGGATGTAGCAATCTCTAATATGCAACAAAGTAAGCGGGAAGAATGGTTAGAGAAAATGGCATTTCGAGTGGAACAAGCATTAAGTCGATTCGGAAACAGTACAGCTGGAAAAAATCAGAGGGACATTATAGTTAAACGGTATTTAGAAGACGAAGATGTGTGCGATTATATGGTGTATAACGAAATTGGCATGAGTGAACGTACGTATCGACGTGTGAAAGCGAGAGCGTTTTATAAATTGGCCTTTGCTCTTAGATTAGAAGTTTATGAAACTGAAGAAACTGGAGGGAATGAATCATGAATTTTGTTCAGCCCATACGTGATTCAGAGCAAATACAACAAATCAAAGAATATTTAAAAGAAAAGAATGCACGTAACTATATTTTATTTGTAATGGGAATCAATACAGGGTTACGTATCAGTGATATTTTAAAACTAAAGGTTGGAGATTTAAAAGGTAGTCATATCTCAATGCGAGAAATGAAGACAGGTAAGCAGAAACGCATACAAATAACAGCAGCACTAAAGAGAGAGCTTCGATGGTTCAATGAAAACAGAGAAGATGATGAGTACCTATTAAAAAGTAGGCAGGGAAAAAATCGTCCAATCGGTCGTAGTATGGCATATAAGATACTAAGTGGAGCGGCAGCAGAGTTCGGATTAGATGAAATAGGAACGCATACGTTGAGAAAGACGTACGGGTATCACATGTACATGCAAACGAAAAACATAGCATTACTTATGGAGATATTCAATCATTCGTCAGAGAAGGTCACGTTACGTTATATAGGTGTAAACCAAGATGCAATGGATAAAGCAATGACTAGGTTTAAAATCTAATCATTGCTTTTTTCTTTATAAATCTATACAGTTACTCATAAATTTCGTATTGTGTAACTCAAAAGGGGAAGTATTATAAATTCAATGATAGCAAGGGCTGTAGCGTTTGGCTCAGTTACACACAATTAAACATATGGGTAATTGACAAGCATAAAATGATAAAATTCTGTATATTAATTAAATATATTGGACACGAGGTGATGATGGATTGGTATGCGAAGAGCTACTATGTGAATTGGTCGAGTATAAAATGTTACAAGGCGAAAAGCCAGATCTATTAAGGGTAAATCCAAATTATTATAGAATGATATTAGAGGACTTGGCTTATCCAGAGTGGTTGATTAGAAAGAAGGAAAAGATGAAAGAGCATGAGTTATTAGGGATTAGAATAGAACTTACAAATCAAATTGAAAAATTTGAAATGAGAATAGTGAAAAAAGTGGCAGAGTCGTGACCGCTTTTTGGCAGGAAATGTGCCGGTTATTTTGGGATTTTCGTGTTATATTTGTATTGTGAGAAGTGGCGGAAAAACACAACTCACTATGTTGTTTCTAAATTTCTAAACGGTTCATAATGACGGCACATAAAATCCGAAACCAGCAGATGGTACTGATTGAATGCTACCGTTGAAAAGAAAGAGCATCCTTAGGGATGTTCTTTTGTTTTTATGTAGCAAAGAGTATGCAGTATACTCTTTGCTAATTTTCTACAGTTAAGAACCATACCAATTACGGTGGCTTTCAATTAAAGCGTCGTGTGCAGCATCCCAATAATTCACAGAATAGGCATAGTCATAGTTCATCATGCACTTAATGCCACTACCAGAAGCATCATGTGATAATCCGTAATTGTGAGACCATTCGTGTTGAATGGCATAAGGAGTAGAGGTTGTCCCTTGATCAAGCACCACACTAATACCACTTTGAGGTGCGGAAGGATAGACATAAGCAATGCCGCCAGCTGTAAATTTGCTATCTTTGGTAAAACCAATTACGAAGTCGTATTGTGTATTGTTTTTCCATTCGGCATTTAAATCCGCTAAAAGTGCACTACTATTTGCGCCATCGGATTTCCAGTTCGCATAGCCTGTAACAACAAAATTAATACTATGTTCGGCCCAGAAACTATTATCTGCTTTTTCTACCATTTGTGCAGTAATTGCTTTCCAATCAGGATGAGCAGCGCGATATTCTTCATCAGCTGCGATTAAAATTGTAACAGTACGAGTGGGAGCTAAAGCATGAAATAGAGAATTGGAATTTTCGATGTCCGAGAGTGAAAAGTTACCAAGTGAAGAGGTTACGTTCTGACTCACTTTTGGTAAAGGGTCCCCTATGAAGGGGTGTTTGCTAGAGATGGAGTGTTGATGTGTATCCATTTCTTGTGCATGTGCAGAAATAGAAGTAAAAGGTACCAGTAAAAGTGCACTACATGCTAAAGCTGTAATCATTCGTTTAAGCTTCAAATGCTTGTCCTCCTAATAAAATAGTGTTGTTCGATAACATTATATAGAGATTTATTTATATTGGTGATAGGGCAAGCACCTTATTTAGAAAAGAATGTATAGAATTTTGAGAAGGTGAAGGGAAATGTTTTTTTACATGAAAAGAAGCATATAGAGATGTGAAGTGTACTTGTTGAGAAATAAATTAGCACCTTACTACAGAAATGCTCCTATTGTACAATACGTTTGTAAGTCAATTTATATCATGGGAGTGATGAATTTGAAACGTATGATGGGTGTAATATCTACAGTTGTATTAATGGGAACAATGGTATTTGGTGGATCAAATGGGGTGGCACATGCAGATACTACTTCAAAACCATATCAGGTTGTAACGCCAGGAGAACCTAACGAAAATCCTGTAACAGTTGGTTTTGATACGCGAAAAGAGTTCGAATCCTATGTAAAGAAACACCCAGTTGTACCAAACTTATCAAAAGCATTCCAATCATCAAGGATTTATTCTACTTTTTATCATGATATTCATTTAAAAGGAGCACAGTTTCCGATAGATGCAAGCCGTAATCCTGTTATTATTACTAATTTTAATAGTAGTAATAATGATAAGGTTTCCTCAATACTTACACATCCGTTTGGGAATTACACAATGATTTATGAACATATTAATGCGCAAGGTTATGCATTGGCTATTGTCAATAATGGAAAATATCTAAATTTGACAGATGTTAGTATGGGTGATGGAGAAAGAACATGGAATGATCAAGTATCTTCTGCGACTGTAAAAGCAAATTAAGTGCATTAAAAGATGTATAAGAGCGTATGAAAGGAGAAAACCGGACAATTTTGTTCGGTTTTTCGTATAGGAGAGAGAACAATTTAATTTTGAGGATAAGGATAAAGTAAATGTAGTTTTGATAACAAAGAGTGATAATACATACTGGATTGTAATACTAGTAAGGAAAGGAGAGTGATCAGATGGAAAAAATATTTTCTACACATGTTAGTTTGGTGAATGGGAAAACACATATCTTACATATGAAGTTGGAGAGTTTTATAGACAAAGTGGTTGCGCCAGATGGAAGCTTTAGGGAAGGACTGATACGCTTCGATGACATTGTAATAAACCCAGAACATATTGTTTCTTTGCAGCAAGTCACTTCTGTACGAACGCGTAGGGCGAGTCGAACTATATAGGGAATGTGGAGAAGGCACCTATAGCGGGTGTTTTTTCTATTTTATGAGGAGGATTCACAAAATGGCTAATAACAAATTAATTATTGAAGTAAATGCGGATACAACTGGAGCGTTAGAAGGCATTAAGGAAGTAACAGAAGTTGCAAATGAATGTGCGGAATCGTTAGAGAAGTTAGAAAAGGTTATGAATAGGCTTACGAATAAGAAGAAACAAGAGGATATAAAATTTGTCCTGACATTAGGTGAGAAAGTAGTAGTTAAATCTATTGTTGAGCAAACGGCGGATTCAATTCAAGGTCGCGTAATTAAAGGGAGTGAGATAAATGAAACTAGATAAACAAGAACAAGCTGTTGCAATTGGTACATTCATTTCAATGCTAGGACAAGATCTTGTAAATGAACGCATCGATAAACAGAAATTAGAAAGAGTACTTCCTATCTTTAATGAAATGCAAGATAATACAACACCAAAGCAAAAGAGAGAAGCAATGATTAGTTTGCTTGGTAAAGTGGTGAATGAATTTTTGGAAAAGTAACCATAAAAAAAGGAAAAGTAATTCGTATTGGGGACGAATTACTTTTCCGGATGACAATGTTAACTCTATTATAACAATTTGTATTTATTTGTAAATGTATAATCGGAATATTCTTTCTAAAGGAGTGAGGAAAGATGCAAGTCTACTGTTCTAGCTGCAATAAAGATTACGATATGCAACCACAAGTAGCACAACTTCCTAATCGTATTGAGAAGTGTTACTTCATATGTCCTCGTTGTGGCCATGAACATGTTGCTGCATATGTGAACGATAAGATTCGCAAGCATCAAGCGGATATAGCTAAGTGTCATGAACAGATTAATAAAAAGAATCTGGCCATCGAGGATGAAATGAAACGATTGAGGAAGAGGATGGCAGGTGCCAAGTAAACCATTTAAGCTGTGTAAGTCCTTAGGTTGCAATGAACTAACACGGGATAAGTATTGTGCTAAACATATCGCAAAGGAAAAAGAAACCGTAAGATATTATGACAAACATATTCGAAACAAAAGCTCACGTTCATTCTATAATTCCAAACCATGGAGAGTTATGCGTGAGTTTGTTTATCGTAGAGATTATGGATTATGTGTTCAGTGTAGAAGGAAGGGCATTATTAAGATAGGAGATGTAGTAGATCATGCCATTCCGTTGCTTGTGGATTGGCTAAGGCGGTTAGATTCAAATAATTTACAAACACTTTGTCATGCTTGTCATAACAAGAAAACAAAAGAAGACGAGAAGAAATACAGAAGATAACTAAAAAGAAAGGGAAGCAAGCGTACCAGTATATCATGCTAGATAAACGGGAAAAGGCCCTAGAATGAGTCTAGGGCCTCCAGGATACTTGTTTAGGGAAACTGCATGTAACTTACAAGTTACAAATATAAGGATAACATTGAATCTATATAAAAACACGGATAAATTTGTCTTGAAAACGGACAAAAAACACCCCCGGTGTAAAAAAAGTAAAAGGCGGTTCCTTGGAGACCGCCGCCTAGCTTTCCGTGCAAAAAGTTCGTTTTATTCCATAAAAGGGGGTTCAGCCGAGGGAGGTGGTTCACATAGGAAGGAAAGCGAAGCCGATTCATTTGCATTTATTAGAAGGTAATACAAATCGATTGACAAAAGATGAAATTGAGCAGCGATTAAAAGCCGAAAAACAGTTACAAGCAAAAAAAGACAAGGTAAAGCCACCAACGTGGTTAGATTCAGTTGCAAAGAAAGAGTTTAGGAGAATTGCTGGTGAATTATTGGAGCTAGATGTTATTACAAACATAGATGTGAATGCATTAGCAATATATTGCGATGCTTACTCTGACTATGTTGCATGCACCAAAATTATCCGAGAAGAAGGACTTCTTGTTGAATATACAAATAAGGCAGCTGAAACCAATAAAGTTCCACATCCACTACTTACAAAGAAGAAGCAGTTGCATGAACAAATGAAGGCTTTGGCTGTTGAGTTTGGTCTTACACCGAGTGCAAGAGCGAAAATTGTCATTCCAAATAGTAAACAAGGTCCGAAAACAAACGTAGAAAAGGAGTTTGACGTATAACATGATCAGACAATGGATGCTGGACTACTGTGATGATGTACTAAATGGCGAGGTTGTTGCTTGTCAGAAGCATAAACAAGCTTGTAAGCGACTTTTAAGAGATATTGAACGTGAAGGATCTGAAGATTTCCCATATGTTTTTAAGGAAGAAAAAGCACTCCGTTTCTTAAAGTGGATGTCTCTTTTTAAACATACAAAAGGAAAATTAGCAGGTCAGAGAATTGAACCACATTCCATACAAATTTTTGTGTTTAGCAATATTTATGGATGGGTGCATCGAAATACAGGATTACGTCGATTTAAAAAGGCATATTGGCAAGTAGGGCGTAAAAATGCAAAGTCACAATCTTTAGCGTGCGTTGGCTCATATGAAGCAATGGCCTTTGGTGAGAATATGTCGGAAGTGTATGTTGGTGCCACAAAAACAGAACAAAGTAAGATTGTTTGGAACGAAATTAAAGCGCAAATGAATGGGTGCGAAGACCTAAAAGAAAAATTCAATATTGCGTATGGGAAAATCGAACATCTCAAAACAGATTCTTTTATTTCCGCGCTCTCAAAAGATGCGGGGAAATCTGGTGATGGACTGAATGTTCAGTGCGGAATTATCGACGAGTATCATGCCCATCCTACTTCTGAAATTTATGATGTTCTGGTGTCAGGTTCAGGTGCTCGTCCGAATCCACTCATGATGATTATAACGACAGCTGGTTTCAATTTGAGTCATCCTTGCTATCGTGTGGAGTATCAATATGTTTCTAAGATTTTGGACCCTAATATTGATATTGAAAACGAAGAATACTTTGTCATGATTAATGAGTTAGATAAAGATGATGAGATTACGAATCCAGAAGTGTGGGAGAAAGCAAACCCAATCCTATGTAGTTATGAAGAAGGACGTACTTTTTTAAAAGGAGAACTTCAATCAGCCCTTGATGTACCTGAGAAAATGCGTAATTATCTCACGAAAAACATGAATAGATGGGTAGATATGAAAGAAAATGGCTACATGGATATGCAAAAATGGAAAGATTGCAAAGAAACTGTGGAATTATCCGAATTAAAAGGATTGGAATGTACAGTAGGTGTCGATTTATCAGCAAAAATTGACTTAACAAGTATTTCATTTGAATTTAAAAAGGATGATAAGTATATCGTAATTAGTCATAGCTTTATGCCAGAAGATACGTTAGCTGAAAAGAGAAAAACGGATAAAGTTCCTTATGATCTGTGGGTACAACAAAAATGGATCACAACAACACCTGGTGCAGTAGTTGATTACGAATATATTAAAACGCATATTAGAAATATGGAAAAAGATCATAAATTTAAGATTAAAGAAATATGTGCTGATCCTTGGAACGCAACACAATTTATGCAAGACATGGAGACAGAGGGGTATACCATGATAGAAATACGCCAAGGGATGGCAACTTTATCAGGCCCTACTAAGGATTTTCGTGAACAAGTGTATCAAAAGAAGGTCATCCATAACAACAACCCTGTACTGAACTGGGCAACTAGTAATGCTATAACAAAACAGGATGCGAACGAAAACATTATGTTGGACAAGTCAAAAACAACAGAAAGAATTGATCCGATAGCGGCTGTAATTAACTCACATGTTCGTTGTATGCTCAATTCTGGTGAGGTAGACTTAAATTCCTATATTTTAAGTCAAGATTTCTCATTCTAGGAGGAATGACATGCGGTTTTTATTATTTTTCATCAGTATTTTAGAAGATATTCTATTGATTACGGGGTTGTCCATTATTGTTGGGACGACTTTTTTTATGAATCCGATTTACGGCTGGTATCTGTTAGGGGTTATTCTCACAATGTTGGGGGTGGTAATGATAAGAAGATAGAAGGGAGGTGAAATTTTTGATTTTTCGGCAATTATTTAGAAATCAGGATACGACAGATTTAAAAAATCCTTCTCCCTGGTTTAAAAGTTTATTTGGCTATCAAGCCGCAAGCGGTGAAAAGGTAACGGTTGAGTCCTCTTTAGGTGTTCCGACGGTTTATCGGTGTATTAACATCCTTGCAAATAGTGTTGCGATGCTTCCGTTTCAAACATTTAAAAAGACAGCGAAGGGAAGAGAACGGGATAAGGCACATCAAGTATCGTTTGTTCTAGAAAGAAGACCAAATCCTTATCAAAGCCCATTTAAATTTAAACATTTAATTGAAACACATCGTAATACATGGGGAAACGCCTATATTAATATTCATTGGGGTGTGGATGGAAGACCAAAAGAATTATGGGTATTAAATCCGGCTGTTACAACGCCCACTGTGGACTTAAAGACCAATAAACTATGGTATTTTACGAGTTTGCCAGACGGTACACCTATAAAAATACCTGATGATGACATAATCCATCTTACTACATTGTCTACTGATGGTTTAAGGGGGAAACCTCCTATTCAAATTGCAAGAGAGTCTATAGGGAGCTCACAAGCAGCTCAAAAGTTTAAAGGTAAGTTCTTCACAAACGGGGCAGCGCATAGTGGGATATTAAAAACAGAACAACCGTTAAATAAAGAGGCTAAAAATAAACTTCGTGATGCCTGGGAAGAAGCAAATACAGGTCTAAATAATGCGCAAAGGATAGCCATTTTAGATGCTGGTTTAGAATTTGAGAAGGTTGGAATGCCTTTAAAAGATGCCCAATTTATTGAAGGTATGAAATTTGATAAGGGCGAGATTGCAAATATCTTTAATATTCCTTTGCACATGATTAATGAGTTAGATCGTGCTACTTTCTCCAATATTGAGCAACAAGCGTTGGATTTTATTCAAAATACATTGAGTCCAATTCTTATTCAATATGAAGAAGAGTTTTCTTATAAATCATTTTCGTTTCATGAGCAAAAACGATATTACTTGAAGTTTAACCTAACAAGCTTATTACGTGCTGATTCTAAATCACGAGCAGAATTCTACAAAATTATGTTAGATGCTGGTGCATTTTCAATTAATCAGGTGCTGGAACTGGAGGATATGGACGGGATTGGGGAATACGGTGATAAACACCGTGTTGACTTAAACCATGTATCTATTGAAATCGCAGACGAATATCAATTGGCAAAAGCTAATGGAGGAGTTTTACAGAAGGGAGATGAGGACGATTAAAGACGTATTTACAATTAAAAATCAAACAGATTCTTCAGCTGATCTATTCATTTATGGTGACATCATAAACAATACCGGATGGAAATGGGACGATTCCGATGTGATGCCGGATGATGTGAAAAATATTTTAGGGCAGTTGGATGATAAAAGTAATTTAAATATCTATGTAAATAGTGGTGGTGGTTCTGTATTCGCTGGTTTAGCTATGTATAACATGTTGAAACGTAATAAAGCGCAAAAAACTGTTTATGTGGATGGTGTTGCAGCTTCTATCGCTTCCGTAATCGCCTTGGCTGGTGATCGTGTTGTTGTCCCTTCTAATGCTTTTTTAATGGTCCATAAACCATGGACTGTAAGTAGAGGAAATGCAAATGTACTTCGTAAAATGGCAGAGGACTTGGATAATCTTGAGGCTGGAATTATGAATGTATACAAAGAAAATTTGAAAGAAGGCATCGAAATTGAAGTAATTCAGCAATTAGTAGATGCTGAGACCTGGTTAAGTGGTGAAGAAGCTGAAAAATACTTCAATATTGAAGTTGTGGAAGCAAAAGAAGTCGCAGCTTGTAGCAGTGATTACTTTGATAAATATCAAAAAACACCAAATAAGATTGTAGCAAAGGCTCCTTCTATTTCAAAGAAGGATAATAACGAACAATTAAAAATACAAAACGCAATAGACCTGTTAGAGCTATAGGTCTATTTTTTGTGCCAAAACAAGGAGGAAATACGGAATGGATAAACGTGAACAAGAGTTACGCCAAAAAGTTGCAGATTTGAAAGCGAAAGCGGAAGAGTTTAATAACAGCGGTAAATATGAAGATGCAAAAGCGAAAATTGAAGAAGCGAAAAACGCGAAAAATGAATTAGATAACTATCTAGCAATGATGCAAATTCAAGTTTCTGACCCTGTAAATTCACAAGCAAGGGTTTTGCCTCCATCATCAGTTAAAAATGAAGATTCATCGTATAAAGAAGTGTTTATGAAAGCTATACGTGGTCAAAATTTAAGTCATGAAGAAGCAAGCGTTATGCAGGAATACAAAGCAGCATTATCTGAGAATACAGGTAAAGACGGCGGTTATATTGTTCCAGAAGATATTACGACAACGATTAATCAATTAAAACAAACGGTTGATAACTTAGAGCAATATGTAAATGTGCAACCTGTTTCAACGAACAAGGGAGCTCGTACATTGGAAAAGCGTGCGGCATCTACACCTTTTGCACCATTATCGGAGTATGGGAAGCCAAATGCCATGCAAGAAATTGCTTCTCCTGAATTTGATCGTTTATCTTATGCGATTGAAGATTATGCAGGATTCTTACCAGTACCCAATGATTTACTAGATGACACTGATCAAGCGTTAGAAAGTTATTTACGTCAATGGATTGCGAAAAAATCGATTGCAACTCGTAACTATCTAATTTTACAAGAACTCAACAAATTGACAAAGGTTGATTTTAAGGATTATAAAGGCATTAAAACAGCGTTAAATGTTACATTAGACCCGGCATTTGCAGCTGGAGCTAATATTTTCACTAATCAAGATGGATTCAATTACTTAGATCAATTAGAAGATAAAAATGGTCGTCCACTTCTTCAACCAGACCCAACAAATCCAACACGTAGTTTATTGTCAGGAAAACCAGTT
>WPCI01160495.1_pt1 | contig 32456 bp, 21 predicted proteins | sample 5399871 | NCBI WGS metagenome assembly WPCI01 (sample SAMN12869469, study PRJNA574797) | sludge metagenome | isolation source: wastewater treatment of pH7 | place: China:Beijing | collected 2019-05-20 | reverse complement strand
TTTCTGAGCTGCCTGCGCGGCAGCGAACTAGAGCGAAGTATTCTCAGCTTACTGAAAACAAAAGGAAACAGAATAAAATGCGTCCGACACCATAATTTGGTAGCCGGACGCAACCAATTGATTTACAAGATCTAATAAAGCCTGCCTAAAAAAGGGTCAAAACCACGGAATCGTCACCTCATTGCTGAATCCATAGCTATTAAAAGCTCCCTCCACTGCATCTTCCCTTTTAGTACCGAGCGCAATAAAAAGACAAAAGCTTTGCTTGGTACTGTGGCTTTTAACATGAATGTAAGGTAAATCCGGCTTACGCTCTACCGTACGCGGGATGGCAGCCTGTACTTCTTCGGCTGTTTCGCCCTTACGACGCATACGCCGACGGCGCAGCCTGTCCGCACTGGTTTTGAACTGTTTGCGGCTTACCGTGCGATGCGATGCATCGGTCGGTACTGGCAGAACCTCGGTTAGCCGTACATGCTCCCGCATGCCCTTGAGCCAGTCTTGCTGCATTAATGCAGCAAGATTTGCCTGACTACCATGCAAACGTACAACAGCCCCCACACCCCTTGGGTTACGGCTATACCCGGGAAAGCTGACGCCAACCGGATTTGGTTTGTTTTCGACCAGTGCCAGATGCAACCTGCCATAAAGAGCCCCCATCAGCTGGGGTACCGTGGTTTCAGGATCTGGCACGACCCTGATATCTACATAATGGCTGGTCATGGTTTAGCCCGCCTCGCCAAATACGCCGCCACGAATCAGGGTGGCGATGACGAAATGTTGTTGTTCAACGTCTGGCTCCTTATCTTTCAGTACCCAGTTATCCAGCAGGTTATAAAAATCCGTTTTTTCTTTTGGCTGGCGATACGCCCGGCCTTGGGTAGTAACAGAACCGTAGGGTTCGACGGCAATGGGGCCATTTTCCGCGGCTTCTGGATACCAGGTATCAATGGTGCGCAAGGCATTGCCGATTTTTTGCGAGTGCATGGCGGCCACCCCAGAGACATCGTAGAGCGTTTTGCTTTTACCGCCGGCAGATTTATCCAGGATCAGCTCCTGCGATGGAAACACTTCCTGCCCCCTGCCAATGCGTACAAAAGCCGTCACTTGCAAGAGCACATGCTCCTGCCCCATCAATCCAGCCTCAATCAGTTCAGCCACCTGCTGAAGCGACTCTTTTTCAGGTGCCGGAGCAGTCAGTTCCAGCATGGAATGAGAGAATGCATCAAATGCCCAGCTGACCGTGGCTTTACCTTCCTGCAGACGGGCCACATGTACTTCGACCTGCTCCGCACCTATCCGATTACGCCACAGAAAACGTCCATTCGCCAGGTTGGCGGCATAACGTTTGGCAAGCTCGGCAAGTCCGTTTTTTTGAATATAGCCAGAAACCGTCGCCAGCAGCTTTTCCCGATAGGCGGCCTCGTTACAGGCCGAGGGTACACCTACGCCTGCCAAAACACGTAAGGTGAATTGCACTTTAAGCGTATCCTCATTGGCCGGCAGAGTGGCTACGTCCACGGTTTGCAAGTTTGGGTTTTCAATGGCTGCATCCAGCTTTGCCGGATCCTGATCCTTCGTTTTCAAACGGTTGGAAATTGTGCCACGTACCGATTTTTCCCGATTGACGATCGATTGCCAATTATCTGCAGTGCGGTCATCCCAGTTGCCGGAATACATCAGCGCATCTGACACATCCAGTTTGCGCTCAAAAGCCAGCACAGAAGCGGTTTTCAATTCATTACTCATGATAAATCCCTCATTTATTAACTATTTTAAAAAGTTGTGTACTGGTTGCGACAACGGTACAGCCCCTCATCTGGCTGACTGTCGGTGAACCAAAAAAACTGTTCGGGTCGTGTTAAACGATGGGGCGCTATCCACTGCCCGATCGAGTACAGACTTTCCACAAAGCGGAACGGGGTTTGCTGATCACGGGCGTTAGGCACCGCGCCTGCCGGATGCAGCTCACCCAGCGCACCGTATCCAACAGGTATGGGTACCACCCAGCCCAGGCCGGTACGGTCGTGCTGCCAGGCACCTTTTCCTTCTGCATCCTGCTGGTACTGCCAGTTAATCCGCGACAAGGACAGTAGAGCATCCAGTTTGGTGCTCTCCGGATTTTGTTGCAGCAACTCGCCATAGCATTGTTCCAGCAAATCGTGGCGTTCCACCAGCGCAAAGCCCGGCAACAGGCGACGGAAAATTTTTGCAAACTCTCCCGCCGGCTCCATCTTGGGCTGATAGCGCTGTAACCATGGCTTTTCCGGCGGCAGCAGAGTGCCGCCGGCAACACGCATGCTGTTCAGGGTTTCCATAAGCAGTGGCAGATTCTTTTCACTCCATTTGTCCGACTCTTCCTCGATGTGAGTGTTGAACACCAGACTGATCTCCAGGTGGATGCGACCCTCTTCAACGATGGCAGCGGTTTTACCGGTTCGGTCCAACGGGTTGCGGGTAAGCCGAAAAGTTTTGACAAACCCCTCTTCAGTTACCAGCTCCTGATGATCGTGGCAAACCACTCCGACCGCATAGAAGGGCAACTCCAAACCCACTTGTTTCAGCTTGCGCTCCAGTGCCCACATCAACCCCAAAAAAGCGGTCATGGATGGAAAACCATGGGTTAGCGGGCTGGAAATGGCATTGGCGTTTTGCACCCGCAAGCGGGGGATGACCAGCATATGGGAAGCCACTTCATAACTCATGCTTCACCTCCTGTCGCCCTGCGCTGCTGGGGAATAGGCCAGTCCACATCCAGAATGGCTTGCCTCGCCCAGTGTTTATATTCCGCATCACCCACGGCGTTAATCCCCGCTTTATACAATTGCGCATTTACCCAGCTGGCAAAGCTGCCAGCTATCTGGTCAGGCCAGTCACCAAATTCATAAGCAGCGTTAAATTCGGCATCTTCGTCTGCATGGGTTTCCCGTGCTGGAAGCTCTATGCGCTCCGGGTCCAGCCAAAGTTTTTCATGCAAAGGCAGCCTGCAGTCCGGATTACGCGTCCAGCCTGGTTCCTGGCTAAAACGAATGCTGTCACCAAACAAAGCCAGTTGCTGTCCTAACGCCTGCTCCAGTTTCTGGCGCTTAGTGCGGGTTTCATGGGTTGGTTCTGGATTGCTGCGCAAAAAATGGCTCAATTGATCGACCCGTTCACGTACATCTTCAAACCATAGAAACCCACCCATCACAGAATCCACTTTGAGCAAGCGAATGCGCTGGTCTGAATGCCAGGTGGGTGGCAAGGAAGCTAACAAGTAATTGATCCCGCCCCGCTCACTATTGAGCTGCGAGATATTTTGCGGTTTGGTACCGCCCAGCTTACGAGCTGCCAAGCCTATGTAGTTGTGATAGGGCTGATCGTGCGGCTCTTTTCTGCGCTGCGCCTGACGCGCTTCTTTATTTGCTTCACCAAAGCGAGCGGCCTGAATATCTTCGTGTACCGCATGGGCCAGACTGCTAGAAAAAAGCGGCTGCAGCAGATGGTAGTTCTCATCCAGCGTCGGATCTTCTTCCACCAGCCAATACAGCTGTTTAGCCATGGCATGAGACACCGGCTGCTGCTCCTTGCGCACTAGAGACGCAAACGCTTGCATCCAGTTATTGGCCGTTGTTTCATCTGCCGACAAGGCCGCCAACAAATCAGTGTCGCCATCCAGAACCCAGTCCAGTAAACGGCGACCTTCCACTTCGGTCCGTAAAAACCGATACACATCCAGCGCTGCCGCGTTGCCCACCACATCATCCGCAAAATCATTGGCAAGCACATGACTACCAACCTCGGAATGCTGTGTGAGTTCACCCGGTTCAACATGCAGGCTGCTGCCCCTGGCGTCCGGGTGCGTTGCTTTCAGCACATGGGTGACTGCCTGTATCTGGCCCACACGGCGGGCCGCATCCGCCAGCCAGAATGCGTACTCAAATTTGCCGGCATCGAAACTGCTATCTTTTTCTTTAAGCAGTCGCCGTTCTTCAATAAAAGCGGCTATGGCTGTGTGAAACACCTCGCCACGCAAGGACTTGCTCACTTTTTTTTCTGACATTGGAGAATCCTATACATTGCCCCAAATGGGACATACTGATAGAATCCCTCACAGCAAAAAGCCGTGAGGGATGTTTTGAGTTTTAGGCCTCATACCTATAAAACTCTTCTGATCATGTGATGGTCAGTCACATCTATACCCTCCTTACCGCGATAACCTCGTGGCTAGGGCCAGTTCGACAGCCGGCTGGTTTGCAACAACAGAGGAGCGCTGCAACGCTCCTCTGTTACTTTGATATTGTGCATAATATTGCAGACGAAAAACCAAGTCAACCACAATACCAATGTTTGTATGTCGAAAAGGCAGCTCAGAAAACAATACCATTGTTTGTAACATTTTCTGCCGCACAGGCAGCAGGGCAAAGAAGCCCGACATCATCTCTTAAAAAAACCTAACCACTGATGCCAGCACCATCCATTATCACTGCTTAGTACCTCAACCACGGCCATGCTTTCAGCACAGCGGTGCAGTTCGATATCCATGGCCTCGGCATGCTCCAGCAGCAGCCCCAGCAATTCAAAGTTGCCCCAATGGCTCACTCGTTCTGCTGGCTGCAGTGGCACATCATGACGCAGGCTTTCATTAATGGGCACATAGAGTTTTTTATTGCGCCGACCCTGATCTTCAACCCGGAACAGCTCCAGCTTTTCCTCATCCTCATCCGGTAAAAAAACCAGTGTTGTTGTAGGCGTACTCGCTGAGTCACGAAACGGCTGTTGTTGTTGCAGCACTCCGGTCAGCATGGCGTGCGCATATTGCCAGCCTGGTGCTGCTTCATCCTGCTGTAACTGCTCCTGACTACCACCACGACCACGGGCACTGACCACAAACGGTGGACGCGGATACATGCTGGCCGCCATGCGTTCTTGCTCCAGATCCACCAGGCTTGTTTTATGACTGCGCTCGGCAGCCGGCCTAGGCGCAATCCGTGGAATTGCGCTGGGCACCTGATATTCCTCTGGCAGCAACAGCTCTGTCAGGCTGTGTGTAGCCAGCAGAAACGGTTTCAGTCCCGTATCCCTTTCAAAACCGGGTTTGATATAAACCGGTGCATTGGCTTGGGCGCGCAAGAAATGCCGGATGGGTGCATCCAGTAGCAGCATGTTGGGTTCGGCGGGCAGCTTGCGGCGATGGCGCTGTACCCTGCCTGCCAGCTGGATCAGGGAGCGCATGGAGGATGGCTCTGCCACGGCCCAATCTGCATCCCAGTCCCGCCCTACTTCACACACGGGAGAAGCCAGCACCACAAACATGTGCTGTTGAGCGCCACTGGTATCCAGTGCTTTGCGGACTGCCGGCAGGTTAAATACTGCCTTGCCCTCCAAGTCTTTTCGATTGAATGCCTGATCCAGCAAGTTTTCAATCGCCGAGCGTTGCACCAACGGAAAACGGGAGTGATATACACAAAGATGAAGATGGATATCGGCCAGCATGCTTTGCGTATAAAGCCGTTGTGCAATCTGGACGAGCGGCTCGATATTGGCCATGCGCACAATGCCAAAGCTGACCTGTTTACCTGTTTGCGGATCGGTTTCTGCATGCGCCTGATGCAGACGCCAACAGCTTTCCCAAATAACACTGGCATACGCTGCATGTACCTGCTCCCTCTGCTTATTCTGTACGGCAACCGGCACTATTTCCGCCTTGCGCAAAGGCTCATCCTTGGACAGTTTGGTTACGCGACCAGCAACAAACCCGGCATGTTCTGCCGACATAGCTTGTTCATCCGCAACCAATGCCGTACGCGCACCAAACTCATCTACCCAAATACAGGGGACCTCAACCGGCACATTCGATTGGCCACCCGCCGCGCCCCTGTTTTGCAAATACTGGCTACGCCCTTTGTGGTAGGCCATAAACATGCCTTCCACCAGGGCGGGTGGCAGCGTTGCCGATGACAGCACCACACGACTTCCCAACAAGCCGGCCCAGTACACCAGGCGGGTCAGTGCCGGCAGATCATTCAGATCGTAGTCATCCAGTTCGTCCAGAATCAAGTCACTACTCATTAAGCGCAGCATGGGTGCAATTTGGCGACCGGCACGTTGGGCCTCGGTCGCCGGTACCATATGATCCACCGTACACACCAGCATGGGCGCAGAAAGCAGTTTGCTAATATTCGGGTTAGCTAACGCCTTGGACAGTAAGGGATGATCGGCGGTATTGCCTTCATACAACACATGGCTATCTTCTTCGAGTAGATCTTGCACAGACGCCGAACCTGTTTGTTCTGCCCGGGCTTCGTAATACTCGAACAGTGCCCGACTGGCAGAACCACCAACCAGTATGGCCAGTTCGTCTTCATCCAGATGCAGATCCTTGCGATAGCTGCGCCCGGTTTGCAAAGTCAAAGTACGCAGGCCCAGCGCATAGGTGACTCTCATACCGAGCTGAGGATCTGATAGCGCATACAGAATCCGGGCATTGGCCAGGGTTTTTCCGCATCCGGTGGAAGCCATATTGATGATGAAAGCACCCTGCTCCCTGGCTTGTTCGCGTATGCCTACTGCAGCGTCAAAGGCTTTGTCTTGCCAGGCAAAACGTGGATTGCCACTTCGTTTCCTCAAGCCCCGATGATTGGCCAGCCGGGGCAAATAGCGCTCAAAGCCAGGCAGGGCGTGAGCAATGGCTCCTGCGTCCCTGCCTACACCCAGCAGGTGCTCCAGCAACGACTGGTTAAATACAGTCTTGCGATACTGGTTTCGGGTGGTATTGGCGACAGGCTCCCCTTTACTCTGCGGCACGACAAGACGATCACTAACCGGCATGCCACGCTCGTCCAGCCCCAGGCTTGAGTAATGATGGTCAGCCAGCATCAGACACAGCCGTGCCAAATGCATGACGTAGGGATTGTCCAGCCAGTTCCGGCTCCCTTTTTGAGCGACCTCCAGCAAACGTCTGGCTACTCTGGCAGCCTGTTTGCGCCAGGCAGGAGAAATCACAGGCAGGTCTTTGATTTCCCAATACGGCGCTATCTGATCCGGCTCTGCCTGAGTTGCCAACTCGTTCCAGTCATGAGCGATCTCTGAAAGTACAGGCAAACGATGCGGATATACCTCACTTGCTTTCTTGCCAAACCAGTTTTGCTTATTTTCCTCATTCCTGGCTGGCTTCAGTGGCAACCTATGATGAGTAACAATCAACCAGCCCAGTGCAGCGGCCAAAGGCGCCTGATCCAGCAACTGGGCAAAGGGGTAACGGTCTTCACCTGTTATATTCATTCCGTCACGCAGGTAGCGTCCGTCCTGACTCCATACCTCACTATGGTCTGTGCTTTCATCGGCCAGCCGCTCCAGCCAGCTCAAATCGTCACTATCCCCTACAAAAGCCTGAAACAGGCGCAGCGACACCCATTCATGGCGGTACAGGTTCCGCTCAAGCTGGCGGCCATATAAAGCGTTTTTCAAGCGAGTCTGAAAAGCGATGCTGGCTTTGCCAAGGTCGTGCATCAACCCGGCCAACTGTGCCAACAGCTTGATGACTTCGCCGTTATGCCAATCGTTCTCGTCTGCATGACGCAGCACATCACGCCGGGTGCTGTTGGTAGGTACAGCGCCTTCACTATTGAACTGACTGGCGTCCCCGACAATCCACACCAGTTCACTGTGGTCTTTGCCCCGTATCCAGTGACAGGCTACTGCCGTATTTTTGCGTGCTGTTTTACGCAAAAGCTTGCGCAGGGTGGCCAGCCCTTCCATGGTGATTGCTGTTTGCCAGGTACGCTCACCCCTGCGCTCGGCAAACTGATCAAGGATTCGTCTGGTTTCTTTCAAGGCATTTTTGTGGCACTGAGAGACCAGTAAAACATTCATTGTTCTGCCTCCTGTGCCATGGCCAACGCCACATCCTTCAGCGTATCGATCATAAAATCCAGTGACTCGCTGCGGGTCAGTGCTTCAATACTGTTTCGACGAAATTGTTGCTCGTCATCGCCCCGCATGGCCGATAGAAACGCTTGGGGCAAAATCGCTGCGTCCTTGACCAGATCAGCCGTGTCAAATACCAGCCCGCCTCGACGCGTCTTACCATGCAGAACGGCCAGCCCATGTGGCAAACCAAGCACCCAGGTAGCCGTTGCACCCAAGCCATACGCCAGATAATTGCCATGATCGAGAAAACGGTTGGCCGGATCTGTTCCTGTCCCGCGTTTAGCACGGGTAAAGTCGCCATACTTGACGGTATCGACCGCCAGTTTGAACAAGGCCTTGGTCAAGCGTGCCTCTTCCGTAAGCAGCGCCATGGTATCCGGCATGGTTTCGACCCGTGAGCGGCTATTGTTAACCAGAGATTCCAGACGCTCCATATCCACCACGAAGCCTGCGTCCCTTAATGCCCGTTTGCTCCATTCCTGGTAAAGGCGTTCCAGGCGCAACTGTTGCATGGCTTTGGCAGCTTTGAGCCTGAGCGCGTCATCAAACCAGAATTTTACCCATGCCTGCAGAAACTCGGTAGGTCGATATTCGCTTTGCGGAGAAAACCAGGCGACCTCGATATCAATCTCATTTGCCGAAAATAATGGGGTACCGCCACCGCCACAAAAGCCAACCAAAACACCCGCCTTGGCCAGCTCACGCATGGCAGCCTGAGTAATGGATGTTCCTGTTCCCAGCAAAATCGTGGTGGTATTGGCAATGGGAATATTCCAATACAGTGATTGCTTGCCCTGATCCGTGACGTACTCGACCCGTCCACCATTGACCAATACCCGGCAATGCTGCAGGTAATAAATATTGGCGCGCTTTGAGTGAAGGATAGTTTTTAAATCTGAAGGCTTTAAGTCATCCATTCCGTCCCCACTCCCCACCAAAAATTTTCCTATAAACTGCCAGCTTTGCACATCTCAAACAATCACTGTCCAAAACCACAGTAAACAAATCAGACAGTCAGCCCCGCCACAAAAGCCGTATCTAACCAAATAGCCAGGGTTTAATGTCAGACAAATTGACAATCACTAACTGCTGGGCCTTTGCGTCGGCCTCCAGTTTGCGCGGATCAAGATTCAAGCTCTGCAATAGATAATTGACCAAGCAAGCCTTGCTGGACAGCAGCAGCTGCCCTTCAATCATCCCATAATCCTGCTCGATTACCTGCCGTTGCTCCGGCCCGAGTCGCGGGTCCGGCGCAAGAACCACTGTAACTTCAGTATTCCAGTCTTCATCATCTGCACAGGTAACAGCACTTTTGCCCAATAATTCCGGAACGCCGTGAAACCGGCTAAGAACAAAGTCACGAAACTGTTTTTTATCTTCGCACCACGCTCGTATATGCCAGCGCGCTGCGGTCTTGACCAGATGATGAGGCACAATAACCCGGCCATTGCGATCTGCACTGGTAATCGAACCATAGTCAACGTCAACACGGCGGCCTTCACGCAGCGCCTGCACAATCGGGCGCATCAGTTCCGGCGTGATGTGTCGGGGCGGCAGCTGCAGTGTCCAGGCAGCCAGTCGCTGTTGTGTGGCCGGGCTATAACCCGTCAACCAGTTGAGGTACTCATTGGCTTCGCGGGTAATGCTGGCGGGAACAAACCCAGAAGCCGGCAAGTAGGCCTTCAAAGCCCTGGAATAGGCCAAAGCATCCGGATGAAGTGCTCTGTATTCATTCAACCTTTTACTGGCATGCTGCCGCGTGCACTGCCAATAAAGGGCCAGCTGCCCGGGCTGAACCCTGCCTTCCCACCAGGTCAGCAGTTCGATCAGCCAGTAGGCCGGATTCGGGATTTGTATCATGGCGCCCCCATGGTTATTTATAATTTGGTAATGCCGAAGTATAGCCATCCGGGACAGTCCGGCCCGGAACCGGGATCAAACATCGGGCTCAAAACTCCTTTTGCCGACACCACAGGCGACCCCGGCACCCGACCTTTGAACCCGCTTACAACAAGACATCAGTTTCACACCACTTGCTGGCTAAAGCTTTTTACTTTCAAGTCGATACCTTTGGCATGCCCCTGCTGACAATGTGCCAGCCTGCCCGTTTTATCAAAACCGGCAGCACCCATAAACATAGCAAGCCCGGCCTCGCACAATGAGCCCGGTCGCCATAGAAGTGAGTCCTCATGAACAGCTTTAGCATTCGTACCCGTGTCCTGTTTCTTGCCTTGTTGCCTGTAACCCTGCTGGCAGCATTCCTGACTTACTACAGTTTTGAGCAAGCACGCAAAATCGGCGATCAGGCGATCCTCGAATTCACCACCAACATGGAAACCAGCACCCGCCAGGAGCTGCGTAACTACGTCGAACTCGCCCGTACCTCGATCGAGCACCTGTACCGGCAGCCCGGCTCGGCAAACAATCCGGCAATACAGCAGCAGGCATGGGAAATTCTCAGTCAGCTGCGTTTTGACGATTCCGGCAGCACGGGTTATTTCTTTGCCTACGACACTCAGGGTGTCAATGTGATGCACGGTGTCAACCCGGCGCTGGTGGGCAAGAATCTGCTTGATTTCAAGGACCCCAACGGGGTGCTGATGATCCGGCAGCTGCTTGCCGCCGCCCAAAAAGGTGGCGATTTCACCCCTTACAGCTGGGAAAACACCCAAACCCGCAGCATCGAACCCAAACTGGGCTACTCCATCATGCTTGAGGACTGGGGCATCATGCTGGGGACCGGTTTCTGGATCAGCGGGCTGGAGCAACAGGTTGCCCACATGCAGCAAAGCGTGGCGGACAGCATCCGGAGCACGCTGATCGGCTCGCTGACAACCGCGCTGATTGCACTGGTTGTCATCGTTGCACTGGCCCTGCTGGTGGTACGCACCATCAGCCAGCCGCTGGCCTCGGCGGTACTGGCCATGAACGATGTTGCCCGCGGCGATGGTGATCTGACCCGCCGCCTGGCGGTCAACGGCAAGGATGAAATCAGCCAGCTGGCCTGCGCCTTCAACAGCTTTGCCGACCAGGTACAGGGGCTGATCAAGAACATCAACTCCACGTCCGGCACGCTCAACGACTCCTCCATCGAACTGGCCGAAATCATGCGGCAAGCCGAACAGGGTGTCGAGCAGCAGAAAAGCGAAAGCGACCAGGTGGCCACGGCCATGGACGAAATGACTGCCACCGCCCATGAAGTGGCCAGCAGCGCCAGCGAAGCCTCACAGGCTGCACACAGCGCGGCCAGCCAGGTCAATGATGCACAGACACTGGTGGTACAAACCCAGTCAGTGATTGCCGGCCTGTCCGAACAGGTAACGGAAGGCGTACACATCATCGAGACCCTTGGCGCGGACGCCCAGCGTATCGACAGTGTATTGGAAGTGATCCGCAATATTGCCGAGCAGACCAACCTGCTGGCCCTGAACGCGGCCATTGAAGCTGCTCGTGCCGGGGAGTCCGGACGCGGCTTTGCCGTGGTGGCCGACGAAGTGCGCACGCTGGCCAGCCGGACCCAGGACAGCATCCAGGAAATCCAGCAAACCATCGAGGCCCTGCAGGAGGATGCCGGCAAGGCCGTCAACACCATTACCTCGATCAGCCAGCGCAGCGAAGAAACCGTCAACCAGACCCGGGCCGTCAGCCAGGCGCTGCAAAGCATCACCGAGGCGGTCAACATCATCAACGACATGAACCTGCAAATTGCCAGCGCGGCAGAAGAGCAGACGGCGGTATCTGGCCATATCAACCAGAACATTCACCAGATCGTTGCCATCAACCAGCAGACCAGCGATGGCACACGCCAGGCCGGCACTGCCACGGCCCGCCTGAGCGATCTGGCGGCGCAGCTGGCCCGCGAGGTCAGCCGCTACCGGGTGTAACCGAAACCCTTGCCCCGCACTTGCGGGGCAAGCCTGCATTTAGCCGATCTGGATTTCAGGCATCACCGTACCCGCATGGGCAGCCACGCTCAGGCGTGCGCCAACGGTGCGCGCCAGCTGCTGGTAGATCATGGCGATCTGGCTTTCCGGGTCGGCCATGGTGGTCGGCTTGCCGCCATCGCACTGCATACGGATGGCCATGGACAGCGGCAACGAGGCCAGCAGGTCGACTTCGTAGGTATCGGCCAGCCGGCCACCACCGCCCTCGCCAAAAATGTGTTCGATATGGCCACAGTTGGAGCACACATGCATGGCCATGTTCTCCACCACACCCAGCACCGGAATATTGACCTTGCGGAACATCTCGATGCCTTTTTTCGCGTCCAGCAGGGCGATGTCCTGTGGTGTGGTGACAATCACCGCACCGGCCACCGCCGCCTTTTGCGACAGTGTCAGCTGGATGTCACCGGTGCCCGGCGGCATGTCCACCACCAGATAATCCAGCTCACCCCAGGCAGTTTGCGTCAACATCTGCAGCAGCGCACCGGAGGCCATCGGGCCGCGCCATACCATTGGTGTCTCGTCATTGGTCAAAAACGCCATCGACATTACCTTGATGCCCATGGCTTCTACCGGTACGAAGTAATTTTCATCCCTCACACCCGGGCGGGTGCCCGGCGCGATACCGAACATGATGCCCTGGCTCGGGCCATAGATGTCGGCGTCCAGCACACCCACCCGGGCCCCCTCACGGGCCAGCGCCAACGCCAGGTTGGCAGCAGTGGTGGACTTGCCGACCCCGCCCTTGCCGGAGGCTACGGCAATCACGTTTTTCACTTGCGCCAGGGTGGCCGGCCCGGCCATGCCGGCCTGCGCAGGCACTTCCCAGTCGACTTGCACACGTGCTGCCGTCACACCCTCAAGCTGCTCCAGCTTCATTTGCAGCATCTGCGCCCAGCCTGTCTTGAACTGGTCGGCGGCATAACCAAGCTGCAGCTGTACATCAACCTGGCCATCGGCAATGCGGATGTCACGTACACACCCGGCACTGACCGGATCCTGATTCAAATGGGGGTCGGTCAGCTCGCGCAAAGCGGCTTCTACCTGCTCACGACCAGGCTGTGTCATGGTTGCTTACTCCTGTGACGAATAAAAACGGAACCGCCACAGTCTAGTCGATCAGGCTTTTTTTTGCTGCGTGATTTGCCGCCCGCTTCCCGTCCCGGCATCGCGCCGGCAAGCAGTCCGGGCCGAAAAACAAGCAACCGCTACCTCACACAAAAACACCCGTACAACAGCTTGTCGTGCCAGGCTGGCACATCGCCACCCGCGACAACGCGCCACCGGTACCACTACAGGTGAACAACCCGCCACTTTTCGCTACAATGTGACGCTTTATTTCATCTTTATCCTGTTGGAAGCACCATGAACCCGACCCGCCAGATTCTTGTTACCAGCGCACTTCCCTACGCCAACGGCTCCATTCACCTGGGGCACATGCTGGAGTACATCCAGACCGACATGTGGGTGCGTTTTCAGAAAATGCGCGGGCACCAGTGCATTTACGTGTGCGCTGATGATGCCCACGGCTCGGCGATCATGCTGCGTGCCGAACAGGAAGGCATTACGCCCGAGCAACTGATTGCCAACGTACATGCCGAACACAGCAGCGACTTTGCCGACTTTCTGGTGGATTTCGACAACTATTACAGCACTCACAGCGAAGAAAACCGCGAGCTGTCCGAGCTGATCTACAACCGCCTGAAAAAGGCCGGCCATATTGCCACCCGTTCGGTGACCCAGTATTTCGACCCGGAAAAGGGCATGTTCCTGGCCGACCGTTTCATCAAGGGCACCTGCCCCAAGTGCAAGGCCGAAGACCAGTACGGCGACAACTGTGAAAAGTGCGGTGCCACCTACCACCCGACAGAACTGAAAAATCCGCGTTCGGCCATTTCCGGTGCCACCCCGGTGCTGAAGGATTCGGAGCACTTCTTCTTCCGTCTGCCCGAGTTCAGCGACATGCTCAAGCGCTGGACCCGCAGCGGCGCACTGCAAACATCGGTGGCCAACAAGCTGGCCGAATGGCTGGATGCCGGCCTGCAGGAGTGGGATATCTCCCGTGATGCGCCCTATTTCGGTTTTGAAATCCCCGGCGCACCGGGCAAGTATTTCTATGTCTGGCTGGATGCGCCCATCGGCTACATGGCCAGCTTCAAGAACCTCTGTGAACGCCGCACCGATCTGGACTTCGACAGCTTCTGGGCCAAGGGTACCGACACCGAGCTGTACCACTTCATCGGCAAGGACATCATCAACTTCCATGCGCTGTTCTGGCCGGCCATGCTGCAAGGTGCCGGTTTCCGCAAACCGACTGCCGTCAACGTGCACGGTTACCTGACCGTCAACGGTGCCAAGATGTCCAAATCGCGCGGCACCTTCATCAAAGCGCGCACCTATCTGGAACATCTGCAGCCTGAATACCTGCGTTACTACTACGCGACCAAGCTGGGCCGTGGTGTCGAGGATCTGGACCTGAATCTGGAAGACTTCATTCACAAGGTCAACTCCGACCTGGTCGGCAAGCTGGTCAACATCGCCAGCCGCTGTGCCGGCTTCGTGCACAAGGGCAATGCCGGCGTGCTGGCCGAAGCCAATGCCGCTCCCGAGCTGTGGGACAGTTTCCTGGCCGCCGAAGCCAGCATCGCCGAGGCTTACGAAAACCGTGATTTTGCCCGCGCCATGCGCGAGATCATGCATCTGGCCGACGATGCCAACGCCTGGATTGCCGACAAGGCGCCCTGGGCCATGAACAAGATCGACGGCAAGCAGGACGAGGTTCAGGCCATCTGCTCGCTGGGTATCAACCTGTTCAAGCAGCTGGTGATCTACCTCAAGCCTGTGCTGCCTGTCTTGGCGGAAAACGCCCGCCAATTCCTGAATGTGGACAGTCTGGACTGGGATCAGCTACAGACCCGCTTGGTCAATCATCAGCTCAACCCGTTTCAGCCACTGATGACCCGGATCGATGCCAAACAGGTCGAAGCCATGACCGAAGCAGCCAAAGAGGATTTGCAAGAAGTGGAAAACCAGCAGCCAGCAGGCGAACCAACCGAGCTGGACAAGGACCCGATTGGTGACGAGATCAACTTTGACGCCTTTGCTGCCGTCGACCTGCGTATTGCGCTGATCGAAAAGGCCGAGTTCGTGGAAGGTGCCGACAAGCTGCTGCGCCTGACGCTGGATCTGGGCGGCATCAAGCGCAATGTGTTTTCCGGCATCAAGAGTGCCTATCCCGATCCTGCCAAGCTGGAAGGCCGGCTGACTGCTTATGTCGCTAACCTGGCCCCGCGCAAGATGAAGTTCGGCGTGTCGGAAGGCATGGTGCTGGCGGCGGGGCCTGGCGGCAAGGATATTTTTTTGCTGAGTCCTGATAGTGGGGCTGTGCCGGGGCAGCGGATTAGTTGATTTTTGGATTGGTGGTTTTAGGGGTGGGGTTTTGCACTTCGGTGCCAGGGCCGGGCGTGGCCGGAGTCAGGCTGACGCTGGTTCGTGTCACTGAAGTGCCACAAACCGCTAATGCCTGACCCTCGGCCACACCCGGCCCGAATCTGCCTTGTGCGGGTGGAGGGATTGGCCCCGCTATCGATGATAGCGGGGTGCTGTCGCCATGTGGGTTGCTGGTTTTATGAGTTTTGTCCGATCTGTGAATGAAACTGTCATTTGTACTGAAGGTTCTGGATATACGTGCAACAAAGGAATCAGCCCATGCCCATGAAAGCCGGACAAGCTCTACGCGTACTCGCCTGCCTGCTGTTTCTCTGTGCCCTGCCCGGTCTGGTGGCTGCCAAGGATTATGGCTATCCCCTTGCCAACCCTTTTGAGGCGACCATTGCCGGTACGCCCGGGCCGCTGATGCCGCAGCTGCCTGCCACGCGTGATATCAAACAGAAAGACTACAGTTTCAACCTGCGCCCCGAGCGCGAGCATGGTTTGCCGGCCAATTTCTGGGCGGTGAAGCGTTTCAAGTACCGGCTGGCCCGGCAAAAGCACGAGGCACCGCTGATTTTCATCATTGCCGGTACCGGCGCGCGCTATGACGCCAGTGGCATGGAATACCTGAAAAAGCTGTTTTACGGCGCCGGCTTCCATGTGGTCCAGCTGTCCTCGCCGACCAGTTACGACTTCATGGTTTCGGCCTCCAAACATGCGACTCCCGGCTACTCGCCGCTGGATGCTGCCGAGCTGTACGCTGTCATGCAGCGCATCCGCCAGCGTCATGACGACCTGCCGGTCAGCGACTGGCATCTGACCGGTTACAGCCTTGGTGCCCTCGAGGCCGCCTTTGTCAGTGAAATGGACAGCCAGCAACAGGCCATCGGCTTCAGCCGCACATTGCTGATCAACCCGCCGGTCAATCTGCATACTTCGGTGAGCAATCTGGACCGCATGGCCCGGGTCAGGCTGGACGATTTGCCTCTAGGCGAATCCTTCTATCAGTCCCTGTTCGACCGTCTGGCCCGTTTCTTCGAGCGCAAGGGCCGTTTCGACCTCAACGAAGCGATGCTGTTCGAGTTCCAGCAATCCCGTGAGCGGCTGAATGACGAGCAGCTGGCGCTGCTGATTGCCAGCGTGTTCCGCTTCGCTTCCGCCGACATCAACTTTGTCTCCGACCTGATCAACCGCCGCGGCCTGATCACCCAACCCGGCGTGCGCATCAACGACGGCACCAGCCTGACGCCCTATTTCGAGCTGGCCATGCTGTGTGATTTCAACTGCTACCTGCGTGACCAGCTGCTGCCCTTCTGGCAGAAACGCTACCAGCCCGGTGGCAGTCTTGAACAGCTGATCCACGCCACCAGCCTGTACGCCCTTGATGGCTACCTGCGCCAGGCCACCAGCGTAGCCGTGATGCACAACGCGGACGACATCATCCTTGGCGAGGGCGATATTGAATACCTGAACCAGCTATTCGGCTCCCGGCTGATGCTCTATCCCCGCGGCGGACACCTGGGCAACATGACGTTTGCCACCAATGCCGCCGACATGCTGGAGTTTTTCCATGCGCAGACCGATGAATAGACTCCTGCTGGCAAGCGCCCTGCTGCTGGCGTTACCGCTGGCCAGTGCGCAGCAGTACGAGTTCACCCGCCCGCTGGAGCGGCTGACCTTCAGCGACGAACTGGAACAGTACCAGTTCGAACGCGCCACCCTTGGCGCCCTGCAAGTCAGCGACCCGCTCGAACAACTGAACCGGCGCATCTACCACTTCAACTACAAATTCGACCAGCATGTATTTCTGCCGACAGTACGCACCTACCGCAAGGTCACGCCGCGCCCGCTGCGCAGCGGCATCAGCAACGCTTACGCCAACCTGAAGGAAGTGCCCACCATTGCCAACAGCCTGTTGCAACTCAAGGGCAAGCGGGCCATGCACAGTACCGCACGCTTGCTGTTCAACAGCATTTTCGGCGTTGCCGGACTCTGGGACGTAGCCAGCAAGATGGGGCTGGAGCCAGTCAAGGAGGATTTCGGCCAGACTCTCGGCCACTACGGCGTGCCTCCCGGCCCCTACCTGATGCTGCCCTTTCTCGGGCCGTCCAGCCTGCGTGACACCGGTGGCCTGGTCACTGATTTCCTGCTGGAACGGGATATCAACTGGCTCGACTACCCCGAAACCAGCCGACGCCAGCCGGCACTGTACGGACTGGAAGTCATTGATACCCGCCATACCACCGAACTCAGGTACGGCCAGCTCAACTCGCCGTTCGAATACGAGAAAATCCGCTACATCTATATCAAGGCACGCGAGTTGCAGATCAGGGACTGATTTGCAGGCAAGGCACTGCTGCGGCACTTTCACTGCCGGAAGGCAACCCGGCACGAATAAAAGGATGCGTCCGTTCACCATAAAAGAGTTAAACTGACACCATCCCTGCGGAATGCCGCGCTATAGTGGCACAAAGCAATCAATAGCGCTTTGCACAGGGCATGCACATGAAAAAGCTGCTGATCCGGACCATACTCCTGCTGATGGCAGGCGCCGGCCTGACCTTGCTGGCCGAACAATTCTCTGCCAGCCTGCATGAGCGCATGCATCAGAAGGAACAGGATGCCTACCTTGCCGATATCCGCGACAACCTGCAGGCGCGCATCGACCGGATCATCACCAATAACCGCAACCTGGCCACACAGCTGGCTGCACAGCCGGACACCTTCAACAACCCGGCCGGCAGCGAGCTGCTGAACAGCCTCCGGACAACCGACCCGGTCGCCAGTATCTCGCTGTCACGCAACTACAAGATCTTCCATGTCATTCCGGAAGAAAACAACGAAGCCATTGCCAACATGGACTACCTGTTGTACCCGGAAAACATGCGTTCGATCCGGCGTGCCTTCATTACTGGCGAGACCGTCATCAGCGAACCCTATCGCCTGCAACAGACCAGCCGGCCAGGCATGATCATCCGCACCCCGGTGGCCCTGCCCGTCGACCAGCTGGGCATGGTGTCCACAGCCGTGGACATCCAGAGCCTGCTGCTGGCTGCCGGACACCAGCCCGAGCGGTACGGCTTGCTGGTCGAGCTGCATCACCCCGAATACAGCGATCACATGGTGCAGGGCGACTCGGAAACATTCAGGCGGCTTCCGCCGGGAGTGATGGTCACACTGCCCGAACAGGCCATCTGGGATATCCGCAGCCTGCCGCGCCAGAGCGATCACAAGAGCTTCAAGATCCGTCAGGACCTGATCCGGCTGGGCGGTGCCGGCCTGACCACCCTGCTGCTGGTTTACTGCCTGAAACGCCATGGCCTGCTCAGCGGCCTGTTTTCCTCGCGCCGCAAGATCACCCTGCGTCTTTCCCTTTTGCTGCTGACCGTGACCCCCATTGTCGTGCTGATCATGCTGTTCGAGCTGCTGTACTACTCGTCGGTACAACAGGTCAGCCAGCAGCAGCTGAAACAGCAGAGTGAAACCCTGCTGCAACAGGCCGGCACACAGATCCAGGCAGTACTGGGCACGCCCAGGCAGGCCGCCTTCAACAGCGAGCTGTTTCACCAGGACGTGCTGAAAGCCAGCCGCTCCGAAGACATCCTCGGCTTCTTTGCCACCCAGCTGCGTATCCAGCCCTATCTGAGCTTCCTGGCCATGGCCAACACCGAAGGCGAGTTCTATGCCGCCAGCCGGCCACCCGGCGGCACCGACCGCACCCTGCGCATGCAGTGGGCCACCCTGGCAACCGGTCGCGAAATGCGCGTGCACTGGGTCAATGACAACAACCGCCCCAGCGTCAGCTTCATTCGCGGCAATCCGGCTTACGACTCCCGCGATCAGGCCTGGTATCAGCAGGCACAGAAGAACCTGAGCATGCAGTGGTACCCGCCACACCTGTACAAGACCTTCGACGACAAGAAGCAGTATGCCGGCCTCGGCATCGGCATTTCCGCGCCGCTGTTTGACAGCAACAACATATTCATTGGCGTCATCAGCGCCGATGTGGCCCTGTCCCAGCTGGACGAAGTGCTGGAAAAGCACGACAACAACCGGCAGGCCACCCTGGTCCTGAGCGAAGCCGACGGCACGCTGCTGGCTACTTCCGGCCGCGACCAGGTCTACCAGAGCGATGGCGATACGCTCCGGCGGCTGAGCCTGGCCGACAGTTCCAACCCGGTGATCCGGGCCATGAGCGGAATCCTCTCGACGGACAGCTCCGGCACGCCATCCATGAAAGTCGCTGGCGAGACCTACCTGCTTGCATGGCAGAACATCATCCTGCCGGACGGGCCCGAGTTGCGCCTTGCCATTGCCATGCCGGCCAGCAGCCAGACCGCACTGACCAACATGATCTGGCGCGATGCACTCTCTGCCGGCTGGCTGATCCTGATGTTCAGCAGCCTGGTGGTGATTTTTGTTACCGACCGGATTTCCCGCCCGCTACTGGCGCTTGAACGCTGGGCCACGCGCCTGAGACGCGGACAATGGGCAGCGCCACTGCCGGATGTCGGCCCGGTCCGGGAAATGATCTCTCTGGCACACTCGCTGGACAGCATGGCCCAGCAGCTGCAGGCCCACACGTCCGAACTGGAACACCAGGTCAACCTGCGCACCGAAGAGCTGTCCCGCGCCAACCGCCTGCTGGAACAGCAGTCAATCACCGATGGTCTGACCGGACTGGCCAACCGCCGCTGTCTTGACCAGCAGTCGCTGCGGCTGTGGCAACAGGCACAGCGCCAGCGCAGCAGTTTTGCCCTGTTGATGATCGATATCGACTGGTTCAAGAACTATAACGACCACTACGGCCACCTGCAGGGAGACGACACCTTGCGCCGGGTCGCCACCATTCTGGATACCCATGCCCGCCGCCCCGGTGACCTCGCTGCCCGCTACGGCGGCGAGGAATTCGTACTGGTCCTGTCGGATACTCCCGACAAAACGGCCAGGGACATCGCCGCTCACATACTGGCCGCCGTCAACCTCGAACAGATCGAACACAAGCACTCCCCGCTGGGCCACATCACCGTCAGCATTGGCCTGGCCGCCTGTGAGCACGTGCTGCCGGGGATGGAATTCGGACAGTTGCTCCAGCAGGCCGACAACGCCCTCTATCAAGCCAAGCAACAAGGGCGCAACCGGGTGGCATAACTTGATATTGACGCCAAAAAAAATGTAAAACACTTTGCTTACAAGCAGGATTCCTATTAAATGGCCAATGGCCACAGCCGGTCCGCACCGTTTTCATGTCAACCGAGAAGTCCATGCCCAACCCGCAACATGCCCGGGAGCATATTGATGCTCACCCATAGCAGTCATGGTGCCGAAGCCCGGATTGCCTTTGCTGCCGCCGCCATCGGCCTGTTGCTGATCATGCTTGCTTCCATTGTTCCGCCGGACAGCGGCTGGGCGGCAATCATTGTGAGCTATATTCCCCTGCATACCCTGCTGGAAACCATATCGATCATCCTGGCCCTGCTGGTATTCACCATCATCTGGAGTACCCGCAACAAAAGCCTGCCCCGCAACCTGTCGATCATTGCACTGGCCTCCCTTGCCAGCGGCATTCTCGACTTCTCCCACCTGCTGTCCTTTCCCGGCATGCCGGACTACATCACGCCCAACAGCACCGACAAGGCCATCCTGTTCTGGCTGGCTGCCCGTCTGGCCATGGGTACCGGATTGCTCGCCAGCGCCTTTTATGCCTGGCACAAGCCGCTGAACCTCCTGCGTTCCTGCTTTTTGCTGCTGTTCACGCTCGCCCTGCTGTTTACACTGCACGTCCTGTTCCTGTGGTATCCCGGCATGCTGCCGGCGATCTACATCGATGGCCAGGGGTCGACGGCATTCAAACGGAACCTGAACTACCTGGTCATGGTTGTTTTCTTCATCGCCGCACTGGGCTTTTCCCTGCACCTGCGCCGCCCACGCCTCTTCAATGCCAGCGGTTTCTTTGCCGCCAGTCTACTGATGGCATTTGGCGAGATGTTCTTCATTCTTTACATTGACATTCACGACACTTACAGCCTGACCGGCCATCTGTACAAAATCGCCGGCTACTTTTTTCTATTTCGTGCAATCTTCAGCGATACCATCAAGCGCCCCTATGACCTGCTCGAACAGTCGCGCCGACGTCTTGACCTGACACTCTGCACCCTGCCCGACCTGCTGTTTGAAATGAGCCGTGAAGGGCGTTATCTGCAGGTTTACACGCCCGAGCGGGCCGTTCTCGAATCCCCGACACCACACCTGCTGGGGCGCTCACTGTACGATGTGATGCCCGTCGAGTCAGCCGACATCGTCCAGCAGGCCATTGACCAGGCAGCTGAAAGCGGCAATGCACGGACCGGCCCGTTCAGCCTGGAAATAGCCAGCGGGAGTACCGACTGGTTCGAAGTTTCAGTAGCCCGGCTCAACAACACCCCGGCACCGCCTTCTTTCCTGGTGATCTCGCGCAATATCACAGATCGCTATCGGGCCGAACAGTCATTACGCACCCTGTCCCACGCCGTCGAATTCAACCCCCTGTCGATTGTGGTCTTCGACAGCCAGTTACGCATCCAGCAAGTCAACCAGGCATTCACCCGCCTGACCGGCTATCAGGAAGCCGAAGTGCTCAACCGGCCCCCACACTTCCTGCATGCATCCGGCGCTTCGGCCAGACAAGCCGACACAATCAACCGTGAAATTCTTCAAGGCAGCCTATGGTCTGGCGAAATCCAGGGCACCCACAAGGATGGCAATCCTTTCACCATATATCTGCGCGTGTTTCCGTCCCGCTCTCCCGCTGGCGAAATCACCGGTTTTCTGTCGATTGCCGAGGACATTACCGACAAGAAAAACTACACCATTCTGCTTGAGCAACTGAGCCGCCATGACCCGCTCACCGGGCTGCCCAACCGTGAGCTGCTGCAGCAACACTTCGAACTGTTCTGCGCCGACAACAATCCTGTTGCCGTGCTCTGGCTCGACCTGGACAATTTCAAGGAAGTCAACGACGCCCTGGGCCACGCCACCGGCGATATCCTGCTGCAACAGATCGCCTACCGCTTGCGTGACAACCTGTACAAAAACGAGACCATTGCCCGGATTTCCGGAGACGACTTTGTCATCCTGTTAACCAACGCAACCGAGAACCATGTCATCCGCCGTATCCAGCAACTGCTGGAGCTTGTCGTCGAGCCCATTACCCTGCCCGGTCAAGTCTTGTCGCTGACTGCCTCGGTCGGTATCGCACTCTGGCCTACCGATGCGGACAGCCTGGGCAGCCTGCTGCAAAAAGCCGAAATCGGCAAATACAAGGCCAAAACTGCGGGGCGCAACAGTTACCAGTTCTACGAATCCCAAATGCAGGAAATGGCCGGGCTGCGTCTGGCACAAAGCAATGCCCTGAAAACCGCCATCGAGCACAACGAGCTGCACCTGGTCTATCAGCCCCAGGTATGCCTTGAGCAACAGCGCGTGATCGGGGTCGAGGCCCTGCTGCGCTGGGATTCCCGAAGCTGGGGCAGCGTCCCGCCGTGCGACTTCATCCCGCTGGCCGAAGCCAGCGGGATGATCCTGTCGATTGGTGAATGGGTTCTCGACTCCGCACTGGCCCGGCTGCGCAGCTGGCTGGATCAGGGCCTGCCGCCGGTGGCCATGGCCGTCAACATTTCGGCCATCCAGTTTGAGCACCCCAGCTTTACTGAGCAGATCAGCCAGTTGCTGCAGCGCCACCAGGTACCGCCCCACCTGCTGGAACTGGAGCTGACCGAAGCCATGGCAATGAAGAAGCCGGACTTTTCCGAGCAGCGCATCCGGCACCTGCACGCCATGGGCGTCAAGCTGTCCATTGATGACTTCGGTACCGGTTATTCATCACTGAGTTACCTGAAGCGTTTCAAAATCGACAAGCTCAAGATCGATCGCGAGTTCATTGCCGACATGGACAACGACGCTGGCGACCAGGCCATTGTCACCGCCATCATCCAGATGGCGCGCCGCCTGTCGATCACCGTGCTGGCCGAGGGCGTGGAAAGCGCCCGCCAGGCAGAACTGCTCAAGCGTTTCGGCTGCAGTCAGATCCAGGGGTATTACTACAGCAAACCCCTGCCGCCGGAAGAAGCTGCCCGATATATCGTCGGCTACAACCCGCAGGCCTGAGCACTCTCAGGCCGCGGCATGCCCAACTAACTCAGCTCGATCAGCCGTTCGCGCAATGCCGCCACCTGGTCGCGCAGGTTGGCCGCCGCCTCAAATTCCAGATCGCGGGCATGCTTGAACATTTTCTCTTCCAGCTTGCCGATTTCCCTGGTGATGTCCTTCACCGTGCGTAGTTCGGCATAGTCGCCCTGCCCCTCGGCAGCGCGCGCCTGCGCCTTGCGCTTGTTACTGCGCGCACCAGGCACGGTGGCGCCTTCGAGAATTTCCTTGATGTCCTTCTGCACGCCACGCGGGGTGATGCCGTGCTCCTCGTTGAAGGCGATCTGTTTCGCTCGGCGGCGCTCGGTCTCGTCAATCGCCCGCTGCATCGAGCCGGTGATGCGGTCGGCGTAGAGAATCGCCTTGCCGTTGAGGTTGCGCGCGGCACGGCCAATGGTCTGGATCAGCGAGCGCTCGGAGCGCAGGAAGCCTTCCTTGTCGGCATCCAGAATCGCCACCAGCGACACTTCCGGCATGTCCAGGCCCTCGCGCAGCAGGTTGATGCCGACCAGCACGTCGAACACGCCCATGCGCAGGTCGCGGATGATCTCCACCCGTTCCACGGTGTCGATATCCGAGTGCAAATAACGCACCCGCACGCCGTGTTCTGCCAGGTATTCGGTCAGGTCCTCGGCCATGCGCTTGGTCAGCGTGGTGACCAGCACCCGCTCCTCCACCGCCACGCGGGCATTGATCTGTGACAGCAGGTCGTCCACCTGGGTCAGCGCCGGCCGGATCTCCAGCTCGGGGTCGACCAGCCCGGTCGGCCGCACCACCTGCTCGACGATCTGGCCGGCATGCTCGGCCTCGTAGGGACCGGGCGTGGCGGAGACAAAAATCGCCTGCGGGCTGGCCGTTTCCCATTCCTCAAAGCGCATCGGACGGTTGTCCAGTGCCGACGGCAGGCGAAAGCCGTAGTTGACCAGGGTTTCCTTGCGCGAGCGGTCGCCCTTGTACATGGCACCGATCTGCGGCACCGACACGTGGGACTCGTCGATCACCATCAATGCATCGTCCGGCAGATAGTCATACAGCGTGGGCGGTGGCGCCCCGGCCGGACGCCCGGAGAGGTAGCGCGAGTAGTTCTCGATGCCGTTGCAGTAGCCCAGCTCCAGGATCATTTCCAGATCGAAGCGGGTACGCTGCTCCAGCCGCTGCGCCTCGACCAGCTTGTTTTCACTGTAGAGGAACTCCAGCCGCCGGGCCAACTCGGTCTTGATGTTCTCGACCGCCTCCAGCAACACCTCGCGCGGGGTGACATAGTGGCTCTTGGGGTAGAAGGTGAAGCGCGGCAGGCGGCCCAGCACCTCGCCGGTCAGGGGATCGAAGGCACTGATGTTTTCCACCTCGTCATCGAACAATTCGACACGGATCGCCTCGAAATCGGATTCGGCCGGATAGATGTCGATCACGTCACCACGCACCCGGAAGGTGGCACGGGCAAAGTCCAGATCATTGCGGGTATATTGCAGCGTGGCCAGCCGCTGCAGGATCTCGCGCTGGTTGATGCGGTCACCCCGGTCCAGGTGCAGCACCATCTTCAGGTAGCTTTCCGGGCTGCCCAGGCCGTAGATCGCCGAAACGGTGGCGACAATAATGACATCACGCCGCTCCAGCAGCGCCTTGGTCGCCGACAGCCGCATCTGCTCGATGTGGTCGTTGATCGAGGCATCCTTTTCGATAAATGTATCGGACGCTGGTACGTAGGCTTCCGGCTGGTAGTAGTCGTAGTAGGAAACGAAATACTCGACGGCGTTATCGGGAAAAAACGCCTTGAACTCGCCATACAACTGCGCCGCCAGTGTCTTGTTCGGGGCTAGTACAATGGTCGGACGCTGCACGCGCTGAATCACGTTGGCAATGCTGAAAGTCTTGCCGGAGCCGGTCACGCCGAGCAGGGTCTGGTAGGCCAGCCCGGAATCCAGCCCCAGTACCAGCTGCTCGATGGCCTTGGGCTGGTCGCCAGCCGGTGTGTAGGATGTGACCAGATTAAATTCGGACATGCTGTACCTGTTGTTCAATACTGCTTGAAAATCTGTTAACTGCCGCCTTCTGACCAGGACGGAACTGCTTCAATATCGCCTATTCAGCAGGTCCCTGCAGGCCGGCCTCGATCAGCGGCCAGGCATTATCCAGCAACAGCGGCTGGGCTGCAGCGGTGGGGTGAATGCCGTCGCTCTGGATCATGCCCTCGACACCGCCGACGCCCTCCAGAAAGAAGTCCAGCACCGGTACATCCAGCTCCTGCGCCAGCTGCTGATACACCTGATAAAAGCCCTCGGTATAACGCGGCCCGTAGTTGGGCGGAATGCGCATGCCCAGCAAAATCACCTCGCTACCCTGCTGCCTTGCCTGCTCCACCATGGTACCAAGGTTGTCCTGCAGGCGTTCCAGCGGTAAACCGCGCAAGCCGTCATTGCCGCCCAGCTCGATGATGGTCAGGGCCGGCCGGTGCCGCTCCAGCAATGCCGGCAAGCGGGCGCGACCACCGGCACTGGTATCGCCACTTATGGAGGCATTGACAACCTGATAAGATGAGCCCCGTTCATCCAGCCGCTGCTGCAGCCGTGCCACCCAGCCCTGTTCGATTTCGATGCCGTAGGCGGCACTGATGCTGTCGCCCACCACCAGCAGGGTCTGCGCCTGTGCCATGGTGCACAGGCCGGCAAACAGCACCGCACACATCAGCCGTAACCAGTTTTTCATCAGGGTCTCCATGTCCGAATACGTTTTGCAAGCCCGCAACCTCAGTAAAACCGTCGCCGTTGCCGACCAGCAGCTGTGCATTCTGCACGAGTTGAGCCTGTCCTTGAAGCCCGGCGACAGCCTGGCGATTGTCGGCCGCTCCGGTTCGGGCAAGTCGACCCTGCTCGGATTGCTGGCCGGCCTCGACCTGCCCAGCAGCGGCGAAGTGTTGATCGCCGGCCAGAGCCTGGCACCGCTGGACGAAGACCAGCGTGCCGCCCTGCGCGCCCGCGAGGTCGGTTTCGTGTTCCAGTCATTCCAGCTGCTCGACAGCCTGACCGCGCTGGAAAATGTCATGCTGCCGCTGGAACTGAAGCATCGCAAAGACGCCCGGCAACGTGCCCGTGATCTGTTGCAGCAGGTCGGACTGGAGCAGCGCACCGGCCACTACCCCCGGCAAATGTCCGGCGGTGAGCAACAACGTGTGGCCATTGCCCGCGCCTTCGCTGCAGAACCCCACATCCTGTTTGCCGACGAACCCACCGGCAATCTGGACAACCAGACCGGCGAACGCATCACCGACCTGCTGTTCGAACTTAACCGTGCTCACCACACCACACTGGTGCTGGTCACCCATGACGAGCGGCTGGCACAACGCTGCGCCCGGCAAATCCGGCTCGAAGCCGGCCACCTGACGGAGCAGTCATGATGCAGCAGTGGTGGTTTCTGGCCCGCATGGCCTGGCGGCAAAGTCTGCGCGAAGCCCGCTCGCCGGAGCTGTATACCCTGTTCTTTGCCATGCTGGTGGCGGTTGCCAGCAGCAGCACCATCGCCCACTTTGCCGAGCGCCTGCACCTGGCCATGGAGCTGCGTGCCAGCGAATTCCTCGCCGCTGACCTGGTCGTCAGCGGCAGCATCGCCTCCAGCCCCGAACTGATCGAACAGGGCCGCCAGCTGGGCCTGAGCACTGCCCATACCGTCGAATTTGCCAGCATGCTGGCCAGTGACAACGGCATGCAACTGGCCACCCTGAAAGCGGTGGACGATGCCTACCCGCTGCGCGGCAGCCTGGGCTCCAGCGCCACAGCGCAGGGAGAAATCAGCAAAGGCGGTCGCCCGGCGCCCGGCGAAGCGTGGCTCGATGCCCAGCTGTTCGATCTGTTGCAGATCCGTCCTGGCGACATGCTGGAAGTGGGTGCGGCCCGGCTGCGTGCCAGCCGTGTGCTGACCGACGAGCCGGACCGCGCCGGCGGCTTTGCCGCCTTTACGCCACGCGCCATGATCAACCTGCAGGACCTGCCGGCCACCGCCGCCATCCAGCCCGGCAGCCGTGTGCAATACCGCCAGTTGTGGCGCGGCGACAGCCAGGCATTGCAGAGCTACCGTGACACCCTGCAGGAGCACCTGCAACCCCAGCAAAAGCTGGAAAGCCTCGCCGATGGCAACCCCACGCTGAACCAGGCACTGGAGCGTGCCCGCCAGTATCTGGGGCTGGCCAGCTTGGCGGCCATTCTGCTGGCCAGTGTCAGCATTGCCCTGTCGGCCGGCAACTTTGCCGGCAAAAGGTATGATCACGCCGCCCTGCTACGCTGCTTTGGTCTGTCACGCCGCGACACCCTGTTGCTGTTTCTGCAACAGCTGTTGCTGGTCGGCCTGGTTGCCAGCGTACTGGGCATCATTCTTGGCTGGCTGGCACAGCATCTGCTATTTGCCACGCTGGCCGACCTGTTGCCAGCCGATATCCCGCCTGCCGGCGGCAGCGCCGCCCTGACCGCGCTACTGACCGGTTTGGCCAGCCTGCTCGGCTTCGGCCTGCCGCCGCTAATGGGGCTGGGCCAGGTCCCGCCGCTGCGGGTCTTGCGCCGCAACCTGCAACCCATGCCCGTCGCCGGCTGGCTGGTGTATCTGCTGGCACTGATCACCCTGGGACTGCTGATGTGGCGGCTCAGTCTGGACCCGCAGCTCACCACAACACTGCTGGCGGGCGGTGTGCTGGCCGCACTGGTGCTGGGCCTGCTGGTCTATTCCGGCTTCAAGACCCTGGCCGGTCAGCTCGTCGAGCGCCGGCTGGTCTGGCGGCTGGGGCTTGGCCACCTGCTGCAAAAGCCGCTGCTGGCCGTCGGCCAGAGCCTGGCCTTTGCCCTGATCCTGTTCGCCATGGCACTGATCGCCCTGCTGCGCGGCGAGCTGCTGAGCAACTGGCAGGCCCAGCTACCCGAGCAGGCCGCCAACCACTTCGCCTTCAACATCCTGCCGGACGAACGTGATGCCGTCAGCGACTGGCTGCACCGGAGCAGCCCGAGCGTGGCGCACTTCTACCCGATGACGCCCGGCCGCCTGACCCATATCAACGATCAACCGGTACTGGAACGGCTGGAGCCGGATTCCCGCGCCCTGTCCACGGTACAGCGCGACCTCAACCTGACCTGGAGCCAGGATCTGCCCGATGCCAACTATCTGGCCGACGGCCTGTGGTGGAGCGACGATGACGCGGACGGCGAGACCATTGATATATCCATGGAACAGGAATTGGCCGAGCGTCTGCAGGTAGTGCCGGGAGACCGGGTCAGCTTCAACATCGGCGGCCAGATCATACACAGCCGGGTACACAACCTGCGCACCGTGGACTGGGGCAGCATGCAGCCCAACTTCTTTGTGATCTTTGCCCCGCACAACCTGCCGGCACTGCCGCACACCTTCATCACCAGCTTCTATCTGCCTGCTGAACAGGCCGGCGAGCTGCGCAGTTTCAGCCAGCAATTTCCGGCGGTCAGCCTGCTGCGTATCGATGCGATTCTCAATCAGCTGCGCGACATCATGGCCCAGGTCACCCTGGCCATCGAGTTCATTCTGCTGTTTGTGCTGGCTGCCGGCATCAGCGTGCTGCTGGCCGGTGTGCAAAGCACCCTGTCCAGCCGCATCCATCAGGGCGCACTGCTGCGGGCACTTGGCGGCGAGCGCAGGCTGCTACAGGCGATCAACCGTCACGAGTTCATGACCCAGGGGGCTGCCAGTGGCGTGCTGGCCTGGCTGGCCTGCGAGCTGACCAGCTACCTGCTCTACCAGCGGGTATTCGACCTGCCATGGCATTTCCATCCATGGCTGGCCATTTTGCCGATAATCGGAGCGCTATTGGTACTGGCCGCCGGCCATCTGGGCACACGCAGCGTATACGACAGCAGTCCGATGCGCCTGTTGCGCGGCTCCTGAGGCTTGTCCTTGCCCCGTGCCCCCCGCATCCATCCGGTTGCGAGGGGTCACCGACAACAACGTACTCAGCGCGTACCGCTCACCGCGACAATGGCATCGGTAACCGCGTTGATGTTGTTGAGATTCAGGGCGGCCACACAGATGCGGCCAGTACTGACGGCATAAATGCCGAACTCGGCGCGCAGCCGCTCGACCTGATCCGCGCTCAGGCCGGAGTAGGAAAACATGCCGCACTGCCCGGTGACGAAGCTGAAGTCCTGGCGGGCTCCCTTGTCTTTCAGCTGCTGCACCATCAGCTCGCGCATGCTCTTGATGCGATTGCGCATTTCCGCCAGCTCCTGCTGCCACATGGCATTCAGCTCCGGCGTATTGAGCACGGTACTGACAATGGTGGCACCGTGGGTCGGCGGGTTGGAATAGTTGGTACGAATCACGCGCTTGACCTGTGACAGCACCCGTTCGGCTTCCTGCGCCGAGCTGGATACCACGGACAATGCGCCGACACGTTCGCCATAGAACGAGAACGATTTGGAAAACGAGCTGGAAACAAAAAAGTTCAGGCCCGAGTCGGCAAACATGCGTACTGCCACCGCGTCTTCCTCGATACCGTCACCAAAGCCCTGGTAGGCAATATCCAGAAATGCAATGTGCTGTTTGCGCTCAACCAGCGCGATGACCTGTGCCCAATCGGCCGGAGTCAGATCGACACCGGTCGGGTTGTGGCAGCACGCATGCAGCACAAGCACCGAGCGCTCGGGCAGCGCTTCCAGGTCGGCCAGCATGCCGGCCAGATCCAGGCCATGACTGGCCGGGTCGTAATAGCGGTAGTCCTGCACCTGGTAACCGGCAGCAGTAAAAAGTGCGCGATGGTTTTCCCAGCTCGGATTGCTGATGGCAACCACGCCACTACTGTCCAGGGTGCGAATGAAATCAGCACCCAGCTTGAGCGCCCCGGTACCGCCAATCGACTGTGCAGTAACCACCAGCCCTTTGGTCAGCAGGCCGGAGTCTGCGCCAAACAGTTGTTTTTGCACTGCGCTGCTGTAGGACGGCACACCCTCGATCGGCAGATAGCCCCGTGCCGCCTGCGCCTGCTGGTGCAGCTGCTCGGCTTTGGCCACCGCCTTCATCAGCGGAATCTTGCCGGCTTCATTGAAATAGACGCCAACACCAAGGTTGACCTTGTCGGTTCTGGGATCTGCGTTAAATGCTTCGTTCAGGCCCAGGATTGGGTCCCTGGGTGCCAGTTCAATGGCGGAGAAAAGACTCATGCGTACTCGCTTGCTTAAACACGGTGAAATGGAAATTGCCGGTTATCCTGGTATATGAGCGTGGCCTGCACCGGGTGCGTCAGGCCTGTCATGCATGGAGCGGTAGTCCAGCGGGCGGGCGACACTCTTGTGGAGTGCGGCCAGGCCAAGATGCCTGGAAATGGTTGAAAAGTTTCTTATGTTGATTCGCCAGGGCATGGCTGTCAATGCCCAGAGGGACGCAGCAAGGTCGCGGATCTTTTAACTGGCTGGGCTTTCAGGTAATGTGGCGCCCTTGAATCCGGAGTCTAGTATGCCGCGCCCGCATTGGTCCCTACATGCCTATCATGTTTTACAGCTTGACGAGCAGCTGGACCTTTTCGGCTGCCGCGAAGGCTGGCTGCACGGCGTGGAGCGCCAATTGGCACTGGCACAGCCGGCCGACCGCACCCTGTGTGGTGCCCTGTTACCTTCCCGTCCGCGCTGGGGGGCCCTTGACCGGAAAAAACTGCATGACACCCTGTTTTGTCCGCAGTGCCGTGCCGCCATTGCCAGCCACCGGCAAGGCGTGCGTCCCGCCTGGAACAGCCAGCCCGGCAGCCGCGCATGAATGTCGATCGGGTATTTTTACCACAAGAGAATTTTTGATATTGTTCCCGGATGCCGGGCTGGCTGCTTGCCAGTCCCGCGTCCGGATCAACCAACGCTTTAAAGGTGAGTTCGATGCTTGATAAAGGAATGCGCCTGCTTGCAGCCGCGTGTGCAATGCTGGGCCTGCAGTCAGCCGCGATGGCGGCACAATGGCCAATGCCGGCACAAGGCAATGATCTGGTCGGCGAGGTACAGATTCACAAGGCCGCTTACGAAGACACCTTTGCCGACATCGGCAAGGCCATGCACCTGGGCTACCTGGAAATGGTTGCCGCCAACCCCTTCATTGATGCCTGGCTGCCCGGCGAAGGCCGTGAAGTGGTGCTGCCCACCCGCTATATCCTGCCGGATGTCGAGCGCACCGGGATTGTCATGAACCTGGCCGAATATCGCCTGTATTTCTATGACAAGAAAGGCACCCTCTATACCTACCCGATCGGCATTGGCCGTGAAGGCTGGAGCTCGCCGGTCAATTCCACCAGCATCGTGATGAAAACACCCAACCCCGGCTGGACACCACCGAAGTCGATCCTGCAGGAACATGCCGAAGCCGGCGACCCCTTGCCCGCCTACGTACCGCCCGGCCCGGACAACCCCCTGGGGCCCTACAAAATGACCCTGGGCCTGCCCGGCTACCTGATTCATGGCTCCAACAAGAAATTCGGCATCGGCATGCGCGTCAGCCATGGCTGCTTCCGCATGCTCAACCACAACGTGCTGGAACTGGCCGATATGGTGCCGGTTGGAACCAAGGTGCGCATCATCAACCAGCCCTACAAACTCGGCTGGGAAGGCGACACCCTGTATCTGGAAGCCCACACGCCGCTTGACGACCACGGCGAGCCTTCGGTCGTGGACAAACATCAACTGGTTCTTGAGCTGATCCACTCGCGCAGCGACGTGCAAGACGGTGCCCGCATTGACTGGAACCGCGTACGCGAAACCGTCGCGGCGGAAACCGGCATCCCCGAAGCCATCGGTACCCGTTTGTAATATTATCGGCCCAAGGTGTTGACAAAAAATATTTAAGCCGTAGAATACGCGGCCATTGAAGGCACATAGCTCAGCTGGTTAGAGCACCACCTTGACATGGTGGGGGTCGTTGGTTCGAATCCAATTGTGCCTACCAAACAAACCCGCATGATACGGGGCTTACAGGGCAATCCACACGGATTGCCCTTTTTGTTTT
>WPCI01371420.1_pt1 | contig 32483 bp, 37 predicted proteins | sample 5399871 | NCBI WGS metagenome assembly WPCI01 (sample SAMN12869469, study PRJNA574797) | sludge metagenome | isolation source: wastewater treatment of pH7 | place: China:Beijing | collected 2019-05-20 | reverse complement strand
AAAAGGAGGCGAATCGAAATGAAAAGAGTAATGTACGTTATATTATTGCTCAGCTTCGTCATCGGAATGACAGCGTGTAACAGTGGATTGCCCTCAAGTCGTACAATTTTGTCTATCGGAAAACCGGCTGAGGATAATGTTATATATTTTACGCATACAGATAACAAACGAAAGATACATGATATACAAGACATGTTTCAAAATAAGAAGTGGAAAAGAAATGAAACATTCAGCACTGTTAATAAAAAGCCAGATGTCGTCTTATCAATAGATGAAAACAATAAAGGGTTACCGACGTTATATGTTACGGTGTATTTTCATGAAGATGGAGCGGACGCTCTTAACTTGCACGGCGAGCATACGACGTTAAATAAAGATGAACTTAATAAACTTAGAGAAAAGATGAATGCATATTATCCTAAAATGATTTCTGGTCTAGTTTCATAAATTACTTGTAAATAAAATCCCCTTATTTTTCCAAAGTAAACTAAGAGAAGGTGATCTGTCTATATGCAGTTAATAGAATATCACTTGCCACTTTAATTTTCTTTTAATATAATTAATTTAGAATTTTTAAATATTCTAAATTTTATAAAGGTGGGGTTTTTGTGAATCTCGTTCAATCTTTGGCTGAAACGGCAAAAAAGAAGGGGGATAAACCGGCTTATATATTTATGGATCAGTCGGTCTCATATGACCAATTAAACAAAATGGTCACAAGGTTTTCTAGCAATTTAGCAGAAATGGGCATTGGAAAAGGGGACAATGTCGCATTAGTTGTTGGGAACTCACCACATTTTTTGGTCGGTTTATACGGAACAATGAAAGCCGGAGCAACTGTTATTCCAGTTAATCCAATTTATACAGCAGACGAAATGCATTATATTTTACAAAATGGAGATGTAAAAACAATCATCGTACTCGACGTCCTTCTACCTGTTATACAATCTCTTACAACAAGACTTCCTTCATTAGAAAACATCATCATATGCGAAACCTCATCAGATTTTAACCATACAGAAACCGAAAAAATGAAAACGTTTACTAGTTTTGTGGGGACTGGAGATACAACTTACGAAGGTCCTGAACTAGATGAAGAAGATGTAGCGGTTATCCTATACACTTCGGGCACAACTGGAAAACCGAAAGGCGCTATGTTAACACATAAAAATTTATATAGTAATGCGAGCGATGTGGCTTCGTATTTACAATATACGGCTGATGACCGCGTTGTTGCGGCACTGCCTATGTTCCATGTATTCTGTTTAACAGTTGCGGTAAATGCACCGATTGTGAACGGGGCAACGATTTTAATGTTACCGAAATTTAGTCCGAAAGAAGTATTCCGTATTTGTCGTACGTACGAACCAACGATCTTTGCTGGCGTACCGACGATGTACAATTATTTATATTTATTTGAAGAAGCAAGCGCAGAAGATGTGAAGACGCTTCGTCTTTGTATTTCCGGTGGCGCATCGATGCCTGTTGCTCTTCTACAAAACTTTGAAAAACGTTTTAACGTTATTGTTTCAGAAGGATACGGTTTATCAGAAGCATCACCAGTTACTTGTTTCAATCCGCTAGATCGTCCTCGTAAACCAGGGTCGATTGGCACAAATATTTGGCATGTAGAAAATAAAATTGTAAATGAACTTGGGGAAGAAGTACCTGTCGGCGCAGTCGGCGAATTAATCGTTCGCGGACCTAACGTTATGAAAGGATACTATAATGCACCAGAAGATACAGCTGCGACATTGAAAGACGGCTGGCTATATACAGGTGACTTGGCGAAAATGGATGAAGAAGGTTACTTCTATATCGTTGATCGTAAAAAAGATATCGTCTTAGTTGGCGGTTATAACGTATACCCTCGTGAAGTAGAAGAAGTATTATATACGCACGAATCAGTAGCGGAAGTTGTTGTAATCGGTGTTCCTGATGAAAACTTAGGAGAAGCAGTGCGAGCTTACGTCGTTCTGAAACAAACGAACGTAACAGAAGAAGAACTAATGCATTACTGTACGTTACATTTAGCGAAATATAAAGTGCCGAAAAGCATTGAGTTTTTAATAGAATTACCGAAGAATACGACGGGTAAGTTGTTAAGAAGAGCATTGAGAGAGAAAGCGATGCAAGTGTAAAAATGAGGCAACCATCTTTGAAGGTGGTTGCCTCATTTTTTTGTGCATTGATTAAGCTGTGGTGCCATATATTTAAAGCTTCATATGACCAACAAGGAGGAGATATACATAGAACAGAAGGGATTAACGCTTACGGCGAGTGCAATATCTTATTTGTGAAATTATGGATGAACTCTGAAAATGATAAGAACGGTAATTTTAATCAAAATGGAGTAATGAACCGTGAATCAATGGCTACGGTGTTAGTAAATGCATATAAATTAGAATGGAATGAAAATAGTAAGTTACCAAAAGAATTTGCTGATTTGAAAAATCATTGGGCTCGAAGTATGCCAATATTTTAGTTTAGCAAGAAAATTTAAAATCCAAGTTGACACATATGAATTACAGAATTAAAATGAAAAGAAATCGAATACAATACATTAGAAGCTAATCAGATAAACTGAAGGCGCACAATGTTCACATTTGTGAATATATTGTGTGCCTTTTTCTATTGTATAAACTAAGGGGGCTTAACGATGAAAAAGTGGGGTAAGGCAGCGTTTATGAAAAGTACAGGTGTTTTATTATCAGCAGTTGTACTTTTATCAGGGTGTGGTTCGGCAACATCCACTAGTAATTCTGAAGGAAGTGGGGATAAAAAAACAGTTGAGCTTTTAAATGTTTCTTATGATCCAACGAGGGAGTTATATCAAGATTTCAATAAAGATTTTGCGAAGTATTGGAAAGAGAAGCACGGGCAAACAGTAAATGTAAAACAATCACACGGGGGATCTGGAAGTCAAGCGCGCTCTGTTATTGATGGCTTAGAAGCAGACGTTGTTACACTAGCACTTGCTTATGATATTGATGCCATTAGTAAGAAAAAACAACTAGCAGAAGATTGGCAGAAGCGACTTGCGAATAATTCCACTCCATACACGTCAACAATTGTATTTCTTGTTCGAAAAGGAAACCCGAAAGGAATTAAAGACTGGGATGATTTAACGAAAAAAGGTGTGTCTGTCATTACACCAAATCCAAAAACATCAGGCGGAGCACGTTGGAACTATTTAGCGGCGTGGGGATACGCATTGAAAAAATATAATAATAGTGAAGATAAGGCGAAAGAGTTTGTTAGCCAAATTTATAAAAACGTAGAAGTATTAGATTCAGGAGCGCGCGGAGCAACGACAACATTTGTTGAAAAAGGAATTGGTGACGTATTAATCGCATGGGAAAATGAAGCGTTATTATCTCAAAAAGAGCTTGGAAAAGATAAATTTGAAATTGTAACCCCTTCTATTAGTGTACTTGCAGAACCACCAGTAGCGGTTGTAGATAAAGTCGTTGATAAAAAAGGAACGAAAAAAGTAGCAGAAGGGTATCTTGAATATTTGTACTCAGAAAAAGGACAGGAAATTGCGGCGAAAAACTTTTATCGTCCGCGTAATGAAAAAGTAGCAGAAAAATATGCATCTCAATTTCCGAAAGTTCAATTATTTACAGTAGATGAACTATTTGGTGGCTGGAAAAAAGCACAAGAAAAACACTTTAATGACGGCGGCGTATTCGATAAAATTTATCAAAAATAATGCGTACTGCTAAAGGGGGATGAGGTGAAAGAGGATGAGGAAGAAGCGTGTTTTACCAGGGTTTGGATTATCGCTTGGATTTACAATGTTGTACATGAGCTTATTCGTACTTATACCACTTTCTATCGTATTTATTCAAACTTCACAGTTAGGTTGGAAGAAGTTCGCTGGGGTTATAACGAACGAGCGTGTGTTGCATTCCTATCAAGTTAGTTTTACAACTTCATTTGCAGCTGCTATTGTAAATGCCATTTTCGGTTTATTAATAGCTTGGGTGCTCGTACGCTACAAGTTTCCAGGGAAACGACTATTAGATGGACTCATTGATTTACCGTTTGCACTTCCGACAGCTGTAGCTGGTATTACACTTACAACGCTTTATGCGGAAAATGGATGGATTGGGAAAATATTTAGTCTGTTTCATATAAAAGTAGCTTTTACACCAATCGGAATTATCGTTGCGCTTACTTTTATCGGTTTACCATTTGTCGTTCGAATGGTGCAACCAGTGCTGCAAAATATTGATAAAGAAGTAGAAGAGGCAGCTTCGAGCTTAGGTGCATCCCGCTTGCAAATATTTGTGAAAATCATTTTACCAGAAATCTTTCCCGCTCTTCTTGCAGGTTTTTCACTCGCATTTGCAAGAGCATTAGGAGAATACGGATCTGTCGTTTTCATCGCAGGTAATATGCCGATGAAAACAGAAATTGCGCCACTGATGATTATGATGAAACTAGAACAATATGATTATGCGGGGGCAACAGCTGTAGCGACCGTGATGCTTATTATTTCTCTCCTTTTCCTTCTTCTTATTAATATGATTCAAAGCTGGAGTAGAAGGCATGAACTAAAAAGTGAATAGGAGGAGAGAAAATGGAACCAACATTATTAGAAAAGAAAATAGTAAAAAGCGTATCAGCTAAAAAAGAATCTAAGCTTGTACCAGGCATATTAATTACGATTACAGTTTTATTTTTATCTCTCTTTCTATTACTGCCACTCATAACTATTTTTCTAAAAGCCTTTGAAAGAGGGATGGATGTATACATTGCCGCTATTACAGATCAAGAAGCATTTTCAGCAATTAGATTAACGCTTCTCGTTGCGTTAATCGTTGTGCCGCTTAATACGATATTTGGGGTAGCGGCCGCATGGCTTATTACAAAGTTTCAGTTTAAAGGAAAACAAGTATTACTCTCTCTTATTGAACTGCCGTTTGCTGTGTCACCAGTTATCGCAGGATTAGTATTCGTTTTACTTTTCACACCGAGGGGTGCTCTTGGCGAATGGTTACTTGAACATGGAGTGAAACTCATTTTCTCTGTACCAGGCATTATTATCGCAACAATCTTTGTAACCTTCCCGTTCGTTGCACGTGAATTAATTCCCATTATGCAGGCGCAAGGGAAAAGTGAAGAAGAGGCAGCTTTATCACTTGGCGCAAGTGGCTGGAAAATGTTTTGGCGCGTTACGCTTCCAAATATAAAATGGGGTCTTTTGTACGGCATGATTCTATGTAATGCCCGTGCTATCGGTGAGTTTGGAGCCGTTTCTGTCGTATCAGGTCACGTGCGCGGTATTACGAATACGATGCCGCTCCATATTGAAATTTTGTACAATGAATATCAATTTTCAGCAGCATTTGCAGTAGCGACGTTAATGTCATTAATTGCAGTGTTTACACTCGTTATAAAAAACTGGATTGAATGGCGAATGGAAAAACGACAATAAGAGGGGGATTACGGTGAGTATTCAAATTCAAGGTGTATCAAAGCAATATGGTACATTTCAAGCACTAACAGACATTCATTTGGATATTCCAAAAGGTGAACTTGTTGCCTTATTAGGCCCGTCAGGTTCTGGGAAAACGACGTTATTACGCATTATTGCAGGATTAGAAGAAGCGGATGGAGGCTCTGTTTCATTTGATGGGGAAGATCTAACAGACATTCACGTGAAAAACAGGCAAGTCGGTTTCGTCTTTCAGCACTATGCGCTCTTTAAACATATGAATGTATTTGAGAATGTCGCTTTCGGTTTAAAAGTAAGAAAGAAAAGCTTAAGACCGTCAGCAGAAGCGATAGAAGAAAAGGTAACAGAATTATTAAAGCTCGTAAAAATGGATGGCTTTGCTAAACGTTATCCAGCGCAATTATCTGGTGGACAACGTCAACGTATTGCACTAGCCCGGGCACTTGCAGTCGAACCGAAAATTTTATTACTTGATGAACCGTTCGGTGCACTCGATGCAAAGGTGAGAAAAGAATTACGAAGATGGCTCCGAAAATTACATGACGAATTTCAAATTACGAGCGTATTCGTAACGCATGATCAAGAAGAAGCGTTAGACGTTGCAGACCGTATCGTTGTAATGAATGAAGGTCGCATTGAACAAATGGGAACACCGGAAGAAGTATATGAAAACCCAGCAAGCCCGTTCGTTTACGATTTTTTAGGAAATGTAAATTTATTTCACGGCCGCGTTCATAAAGGAAAGCTAAATGTAGGATCGGTCGAACTAGAAGCACCAGAGCATAAGCACGTTTCCAATGTAGACGGAATAGCCTACGTAAGGCCGCATGACTTATCAATCTCTCGTACGAAACAAAGCATAGATGCAATCCCGGCAAAAGTATCTTATTCTCACGCAGTCGGAAATATCGTATATGTAGAATTAAAACGAGACGGAACAGATGAATATTTAGAAGCAGAAATTACGAAAGAACAGTTCAAGCAGCTGAACATTCAAGCGGGTGATTTCGTATACGTACAGCCGAAAGAAGTGAAAGTGTTTATTCCGGAGGATTTTGTAATTTAAGAGTGTTCACTCTTAAATTACAAAATCTATTAATAAGAAAAGGTCTCCTAAAAGATATTTTAGGAGACCTTTTCTTTGTTTATCGTAATAACTTTTCTCATATGAAATGTAGTCGGAAGTTTGCATATATAATAGCGGAGCGTGTTCACACAACTATTTGGTACGAGTAGTAATGAAGAGATTCTTCTTACTTTCTTACATAAAATTTTTAATTTTGGATATTTGTATCATATGTTTCTGCGACAAACACAAAGTCTACACGCTCTTTATCAATAAAAATACTTGTTTTAGATGGAAGACCTGTTATGGTAGAAACAATATCAACCTCAACAAGGTCAAATCCTACACGATAAGCATCTTCAATTTCAATTCCACCAGTTAGAAAATGCAATCCATCCCCAAATGACTTAAATACAAATACATTTTCTTTCAAACTTTTATTATCCATTTCAATCCATTCTTCGTTAATATAAATCTTAAATGTTGTGCACTTTGGAACACACTCGATGTGATGTATCCCTTTATAACTATTAAGCGAAAACATATAGGTATGAGTTTCTTTAAAGTTAATATCTATCCCGTATTTAAAAGCAAAGGTTTTATATACCATTTCATAAAACAATGGCATTACAATATCATCCCATGCGTCATAGGCAAAAGCATGAATTGGTATTAGATGAGGATATAAACTTACAATCGCTTTTTGAAAATTAAGTAAGATGGTTGTATCTGTAATTTCTTTTAAAGAATCATCTATTTCATGATCATAATCTTTCGAAATTCTGTTATCAATCATATGACAAACTCCTTACATAGTCTTCTATATACTACGTTTTTCCGCATCATCAGTTTGTTCCTTCTTCAACTAAATTGCAAGTTTAACCGATGATTCCAAAAAGGCCCTTGTCTTATTTTATCAATCGTTAAATCGGATTGGGATACTACAAGCATAAATGAGAAAAGAAATCGTCTTTTCTTTTTTATGATAGATGTATTTATTTTTAAACTGTATTTACTTTACTCTTTATTTTATTTAGATTTGGATATGTAACATTATTGTGTTAAAAAATATTTCAGCGAGGTGAGTTTATGAAAGAAAAGAAATGGTATAGGCAATTAGTCGTAATGGTGTAGGAGTATCATCTAAGGCCATTTTAAATGCCGTTAAAACTGGCGAAAAAGTTATACAAAGTGGCGGTAGAACTAAATCTACTAGTAAACAGGCTGTAGTAGTTTTAAATAAAAAAGGTAAAGTAATTACAACTTTTGCTAAGGGTTCAAAAAAAACTGGGAAAGGAGAAGATAAGGTTGTTTAAATTAAATAAAGAGATGCAGATTTTATTGAAACAGACATTAGAATCACAAAATAAACATTTACTATGGTTAAATGTTTATGAAGACTTAAGTATGATAGAAACTGAAAAAATAAATAAATTGAGAGATATTATAGTACATGAATTAATGGAGAAAGGTTTTGATGAACGAGACAATATAAACGATTTGGGAAGAGCATTAGAAGAGCTAATTGATATCTTAGGAAATTTAATACCTTAGAAAATGTTAAGCTGTATGGCAACGTTTTTAGCAGATGGAAAGTTCCGTTAATTACAGAATGAAAGATTATATAATTTTTAACAATGCGCTTAATACGAGCGTAACTATGATTAGAGAGTTTTGCATGTGTAGAATAACTCCAAAAATATAAGGATATATTCTGAGGGCGTATGATTATATAGTATATTTATTGATTCGAATCTTTAAAAGGAGAGGAAACATGGAGAAAATAATAGGGATTATTCTGATTATAGGTGGTATGATTCCATTAATTTATGCAATGATACAAATCTATCGGCAATGGAAAGAAAAAGGACCTTCTTTTGCCCTTAAATCAATAATTTTCCTAGCCGTAAGCATTTTGCTAGATACTGCAACAACTATTATATTGTGTATAGTAACAGTATTCATTGGTATTTGTTTAATTATCTACACATAATAAGTTCAAGAAGGCTAACTTATCGATTGTTACTAATTGGAGGGATTGGATGAACTTCATTTTACATGGATCTAAACATACAGTTTTGGCTTCCGTTTTTGACTCATTTCAAGGTAGGGAAAAAGAGTTTAATTGGCTTATAACAGACATGGAGATTGTCGCACATCAGGAAGAGAAACTTATCCGAGATTATCCTAAAATGTCGTATCCAATAGTTTGGATAGCAGGTGAAGATCTTTCAAATCTCGTAAAGAAATATAATCCTCAATTTATTTGGGGCGTACTATCTGCGTTTGATAAGTCTATAAACATTGATATTCATAATTTGCTTGTAGAGCCCTATGCAAATGGAAACGAAGAACTCTGGGTACCAAGTCCAAATATTCAGCATCCCCAAGCAACACTTGAGATTGTTTGTTGGGATTCGTATGTAACGCTTTTTTTAAGTAAAGATGAGGACATCGATGATAAATTTCAAGACTATTTCAAGTCTGTTAAAAAATTGGATTTTTAAATAGGTCGTCCTTGAGTAATAAAATGAATGTATGAATAATAATCTCTTTGATGATTATTGGAATATTAGCTAGTATTTTTGAAAAAGTAGCTTGTAAAATTTCGGAGTGAATTGTTAACTTTTGATGCGATAGGAAATCGCAAATAAATTTATGAAGGAGAATTTAGAGTTGGTAGAGTTTTTTGAATATTTATTAATTTTGGTTTTAAATATGCTAGTAGCATCTATCGTATTTTTACAAGAGTACTGCATAGGTAGTATAAGACTGTCTCATTATAGGAGAATCTTTGCTACGGTCATGGCTATACGTTCATTGGTGAGTATATGGATCATTTACCCTATGACAGCTACTCTGTTAGGGACGCTAAATATTTTAGTGATTCAATCAATTATATTACTTTTCCTTTGGGGGCTTATGCAGTGTGTAAAGAAGTACGGAGGAAAGTGGTATATTACAATGATTGCACTTATTATTTATGGTCTTAGCTGTTATTTTCATATTATGTATGCGAAAACTGTATAGATAATGAGAGGGTATTTGTAGACCTAGTTACATGATAGTAAGAATCTTTAATAAAAATTATAATAAAATGATGTCAAAAGGGAGACTAAAAGTGCTTATAGAATTTTTAGAATTCATTTCTATCTTGGCTTTAGTAGTTGTATTAACATTAACTGTTATGTTGCAAGATATATTTTTTATAAATATAAATAAACAATATACTGAAACACGTATTGGGGCGATTATTTTTTGTATTCGGATGTTGTTCGGGACATGGGTAGTATTTGTTACAGAAACTACTATAATTGCTGTCTCAAAAGTGACTGCAATTCAATTAATTATTTTACTTCTTTTTTGGGCATGCTCGAAGTATGTACAAAAAACTCGTGAAAATTGGCTAATCACTATAGTTGCTTTTGTTATTTATGGTGTTGGTACATACATGTATATTCAGTTTGCTTTTAGAGGCTATTAATATATCATCAGAAAAGTTAGTGGTTAGAAAGATGCATTTATTAAATGTTTGTATGAAGGAAGAGCGAATATAGGCTCTTTTTTCTTTATATATAGGATAGGACATGTATCTAATCCTCGTGGGATAAATCAAAATAGAGAACGGAAGGAATTATATGAACAAAAAAGAATTAAAATTAAAGCTACTGCAAGGTCTAGGTGAAGAGTTAAAAGAAGACGGTTATAAGATTAGGATTACACAACAAGACCTGGTGAAAAAATTTGATAAAGGAAAAATCGGTATACATTTAGCCTTTATCAATCACCCAGAAGATTTTCATGTGACGGTGGATGTGGGAATTCGGTTTGACGAATTAGAAAATATGAAAAATCAATGGGATGAAGGTTTAACAAGTAAAGAGAAAAAGGAAACCTATACGATTGGGGTTGAGTTAGGGAATTTAGTCCATAGGGAGCAAAAAAGATGGTGTGTTGAAAAGGAAACCGATATTTTGCCTGTTACCATAGATATATTAAAAGAGGTTAAACAGTATTTCATTCCATATATTGATAAGTATGTAGATATGGAAAATGTATTTGATTTATGTGTAAGAGATGATGATGAGGCTGGATTAATAGGGACAATATTTGATGGGACTCGAGCACAAAATGCTATTGGATTAGCTTTGTTATTAAATAAAGAAGAGATGCTAGAACAAATCATTGAGAAAAAGAAAGAGTATTTAAAGACGAGGGATAAATTTGAATTGGAGTTATTTGAAAACTTTCTTTCTAATATGAATCTAGGATAAACAAGGTTAGTTATTCATTTTCGTGATTATAGTGGGGTTAATTGTTTATATCTGGTTTTTCTGGTTGGAAAAACATTAAACTCTAGATTTTCTATTAATCATAAATATTAGTAGCCCCTAGAAGGAAACATTTGACGTTTTTATGATTAGATACAAACTTCGAATGTAACTTATAGGGGTTTTTATTTACAGGTTTTATAATACTGGAAAGCCCATATCAAATTTTAGCCGGTTTGAGATAGTGCCTGCGAGTGATGATGGTGCACTGTAACCTTGAGCAGTAGCGATAGACTTAGCCTTTGGAAGCAAAAACCCCACAGAGTCTAGTCAACTTACCTTTTTAAAAAGTGTATCAAAGAATTATTTATTTGAGCTCAATTATATTATGTGAAATAGGAGTGAGAATCTTGTTCCAAACAATAATTTACGATAAAGCTAAATATCATTATGAAGGAGATTTCCCACAAGAATTACCGATGGAGCAAGCATTTGTACATACTGGAATGTTCTTAGGTTGGATTATTGATAATAATTTATTTAGTGATGAATTTTTAGAAGAGACCGAAGAGGAAATTAATAAATTTAAGCTTAGAAAAATGACTGGGACTCAAGTTTATATGTTCTGGGATGGGGTTTTAAGCGATGACATGTTAAATGATGAAGGGAATCAATTTGCAATAGATTATTTTGATTTTGAAAAAGGTTTATATTTAGATGATTATGATGATGTATTTTTAGAGTGTGATACATTATATCAAGTGCAAGATACTTGGGAAAATTACTTTAAATTAAAAGAAGTGATCGATATTAGGTATACAGAATGGAAAAAACTTAAAAATAACGGGTAAAGAGGACTTTAAGTAATGGAATATTTTTTGTTCCAAATGAAGGTTTATTATATGCTATAGAAAAGGGGAGAAATAATGAAATTCCCAAAAGATGAAGATGGACAAGTATTAAATATGTTATACAAGCAAGGTATAGATTTTAATAAAAAACATATAGTAGATTTCTTTATTGCAATTCCTGATCAAGGTAATGGAGAAAAAATAATTGGCAGAGTACAAGCGCTGGGCTTAAATTGTGAGTTAGATTATAATGAAGAATTTGAAGATTGGACATGTACTTGTTCTAAAGAAATGTTCTTAATTTATGAGGATATCGTAGAGATGCAAAAGGAATTGAATAAACTGGGTGAAGAGTTTGGTGGATATACAGATGGTTGGGGTGCATTTGTGTAATATTGAATTTATTTATCGTGATAAAATAAATTAGACTGAGTAAAGAAACTATTTATGGAAACAAGAGCTTATATAAGCTCTTGTTTCGTTGTATATATTAAGATAGCTTAGTGGTAAAAACGTATATGATATGTGGGGGGCGGGCTGCCTGTAAAAGCCCAATTGGTAAGGGCTGATTAAAGTTTCACTTTATATAGGTTTTGAGAGAGTAAGATATATTGTTTGTAGCAGGATCTTGAAGGAAGGAAGCGTGTGATAATTGGCAATGACGGATGAACAATTCGAGAATTATCTTGTTATGTGTTATGACAAATTAGAAAGTAAACAGCAAAAATTCATTTCGGATTATAATATCGATAACTTTGATGAGTATTGGTATGATCAAGATCAATGTATATTACAGTTTAAAAAAAATGGTCAAGTGTTACTTGAATTTAGTGTTGTTTTTATAGGGTCCTGGTCTGGAAAGAGTAACAGTTGGATGTGGTCTTGGGCTAATGAGAATGTGGCTGATTATACAAGAAGTAAGTCTAACTGTTTGAAAGATTTACAAAAGATTACAGGAAGTGAGGTTTTTATAAATCCACTTTTTGAATGCGATCAAGAAATGGCGTATGAGCTAGCAGCCTTTTCCATTGAATATTTAGATGCAGAAGGAATGTATATGGCACCAGGTGAGAGAAGTGATGTATTTATGGCTGTTATGTCACCGCGTGCGTTGTGAGTAAGCATATTAAAAATATAGATAAGGTAGAATGAAAAAGGAGTACAGTTTAATAAATTAATAAAAGGTATCATAGGTCCCTGATGCCATGGTGATAAATTTAAAGGAGTGAATTATATTGCTTGAAGTAAAGTTTTACGATTGGAAAAAAAAACGTCCTAAAAAACATTATTTGCTTGTACATGAAATTAGGATTTTTGAGTTGATTTTCGCAAAGAAAGTTAGCGAGTTTGAGATGGGATTAAAAGAAATTGAGAAAGTTACTGTTTATTGTTTAGCTAAGGAGCACACTGATGTTTCATATAAAGTGAATAGGGCATCGGGTGAAATTAGTATACTGGTTCCTTATGATTTTATGAATTTCTTAACACTGGAATCAGTTGAAGAGAAATACAAAGAGTTTTGCAAATTAGTACGCCAATATGTTGTCCCTGGACTTGAAGAAAACTCTACTCTTTCATCATCTATTGTTAAAGGGTATATAGAGGAGACTTTAGAAGAGATTGTGAAGCAAAACTATGAAGGGATATTTTTAGTTGGGAAGACACCTAAGAAAAGCCCAAGCCGTAAGAAGATAGCCATATTAAAAGGAATTCATCGTGTTAAAGGTTTCCAGCTACGATGTGAAGTGTATGATGAAAAGGGATTAAAGATTCGAGATCAATTATTGGTGGAAGAGGTAGGGAATGAAATGGTGTATGCAAGATTTTTGGGTACATTAAAATGGGAAAGTGAAAATCTAATAGTAGTTCAATCTAAATCCAGTAGTTGGAAAGAAGAAATCTATCTTTAATAACAAGGTTGTATAGTAGAAGGAGGATTGTAGAGCATAAATGAATTTTTTTCGAAAAAATAAATTAAGTGACATTCAGAAAAAATACTATGAACATTTTGGAGAGCCTAGTCAGATTCTTGAATATACCTGGGGTGAAAGAGGAGCTAAAAGAGTAGAATTAGATAATACCGCTCTAAAAAAAGGAATGCTATACGTTTTAGAATTCCCGAAAAATGAAGATAGGCCAGTATGGACATATGTGACATTAGGGATGTCAGCTGAATATATGACCAATGGTGCTAAAGGAGAATTAATTTGGTTAAATGCAAATCAAAATGAGGAAATGATTGATTTGCTTGCTGGATTAGCACATTATCCATTTATAGATGAGACCTCGTTTGATTATGGGGATACAATTTCTAATGCGGATGCTGAATCTGATTTTTCAATGAATGTGCTTTTAGTAAGCCCGGCAGTTATTGAGGCAGGAGAGTCTCCAGAGCTAATGGAGTTTTTTGAAGAAAAGGAGCTTGATTTATTTTGGTTATTACCTATTCATCAAGCAGAAAAAGAGTATATGATGGAACAAGGAGATGGAGATATTAGTGCGCTCTTTGACCTTTGGCTGGAAAAAGAGATTGATACAGAAACTTTCTGTGATCCACATCGTTTATCTACGGTTTGATAAAAATATTTTAAATAATAATTGTGAGTAAGCATCAAACTTATTAATATTAAGGAAGTTTGATGCTTATTTTTTATGTTTAGAATAAACGAGAGGTTTTTGATATATATGAAAGATATTGTATGTAAAGAATTAATAAGTCTTAAGTCTATTGTTGAAGCCTATCAATTTAAAAAAATGAGTATAATGTCGAGATAGTACTATGGAAAGAAGGCTGAATGTATTAGAGTGTTTTGAAACAAATTGGATGAATGGTTGAATTTATTATTAGAAGAAGTGGTGCGTGGTTTAGTGTGATAGAAAGAAAAAGAGAGTCTTCAAGGGATATGTATAAGAGAGTAAAGGAGAGAAAATATGTCTTTTTATAAAGAGGAAATAAAAGGGGATAAATTGATTATAAGTGATGAAAGCATTGATATTTTAATGGATGCTTTTCAAAATAAAGGTGAAGAGATGCCTAAAAATATATCATAGAATTTCATAGCGACGATATTACTCGCGGGATCTTATTATGAATAAGTAAAAAACGAAGAGTCTAAATAGTCCCTTCGTTTTTTTTACTTTATTTTTTCTCTACCAATTTCTTATTCTTCCAATCTAGTGTGAACAATTTATTAAATGTTTTTTGATCAACGTCTTTTACGTTGTTTCCAACCCAGTTTGCAGTTCCGAATGTGAAGCCTGGACGAAGTTGGTAGTCATCGGCGTGTTTTGTATAAGCGACTTGTAAGTTAGATTGATCTGTATTTTTTTCAGAGATAACAACAGCAATCATACCAGGAGAGAAACCGCTATTTGTTAATGCTGGAAGTTGATCCATCGGTATTAAATTACCTTTTGCATCAGATTCATATAGGTATGTGCGAGAGTACATGAAAAGTTGGTTTCCATATAAAGAATGATAGGAGTCACGTGTGTAAATACCCCAGTTTTGATTGTTATATCCGTTAAAGAATACGTTCCATTTTACGTTTTTGTTCGTTTGGTCAATTAAATTTGTTTTATAACTAGTTTGTTTATAGCTTACAGAGTCAGACCAAGTGACTTGACCAGTTGCACCAGCTTCACCGCTAGGGCCATTAGGCGTTACAGAAGCTTTAACAGAGCCACCAAGTTGATAAGATACGCTAGATGTTACAGTCGTTTCTTCTACAGCATTTGTAGGCGCTACGTTAAAGAAACGAGCGCTGTTATCTTGAAGGTTAAATGCAACATCATATTGTGAAGGATAACGTAATGTTGCACTAGCGCCAGGGATTGGGTAGTTATCAATAGGTGCATCACTTATAGTAGGATTTGCTTTTAGAAAACTACCAGTTGTATTAATAACGGCAATCTGTTTATCAGCGCTTGGATCATCGATAAAAGTTACCTTTAAAGACATTGTCATATTATCAGCTTGATCATTATTAAATGTATTATAGCTCGTATGTGTTTTTGCATTTTGCCCGATATCTGTTACAACTTGTGACGTCGTTTGAGCGTAAGTAGCAGGTGTTGAAAGAGTTACAGCACTACTAGCAAAAACAGCGGATAATGCTAAACATTTTAAGTAGGTTTTAGAACGTTTCATACAATCACTTCCTTTTATCTTTGTCGATATATGTCGTATTACATTTATATCGTAACATGAAAATAAAACGGAATGGATGGTTATGCATAATTGCATAGATGAGTTTTGAAGGATAAAGATAATAGAATTTCATCCAACACTTAAGACTCGAAAATGTCCATTACAGCCGTTCTTAAAAATTTTAAGACAATATGTTTATCAATGTTCTTATTCTGAAGATTGAAGCGCTTAATATTTACGTTATAAGTGCATAACAAGTTATAATAAAAGAAATCAATAAGGAGGCTGGCTGTGAAGAATCTTCGTTATCTCAATATATTTACCATATTAATTATATACACACTACTTATGTTTTACATCGGCTGGAACGGCTGGGTTTGGCTTCATGCGGTATTTGGCTGGGAATCTTGGGGATATTATGCTTTCATAGTCGCATTTATTTCATATGCGTACATCCTCGTGCAAGTGTTTAAGTTTCTGCCATTTCTGCGAACGATAGGTTCGATTTGGTTTGCGGTCATACAATATGCGCTTATGTTGTTGCCATTAGCTGATATTATGGTCTTTCTTTTACAGTTTTCAGTAGAGAAAGAAGAGGCAATTATTTGGACAGGAGCGGCTGTGATAGCTGCATTTATCTTTATCTTTGCGTATGGAGTATTTAATGCGTATAGTCCGGTAGTAAGAAAGTACGAGGTGCACATACCGAAAAAGGTAGAGGGGCGTAAAAGTTTACGCATTGCGATGGCTTCTGATATGCATTTCGGTAAACTGTCTGGCGTTTCGCATTTAAAAAGACTTGTTCGTCATGTAAATGAGATGGAACCTGATATTATTTTACTGCCAGGTGATATTATCGATGATCATCCAGGTGTGTTCATTCAAAAGAATATGGGACCAATCATGAAACAAATGAAAGCTCCATTAGGCGTATATGGCGTTTTAGGAAACCATGAATATTACGGCAGAGCAGTTCCAGAGTTTTTACAAGAGATGGATAAGATTGATATTCGTATTCTTTTAGATGAAGTGATTACAATTGAAGATGACTTTTATCTCATTGGAAGAAGAGATAAAACAGAGCGAGATCGTCAAAGCTTTAAACAATTAATGAGTACGGTAGATAAATCGATGCCTGTTATCGCAATGGATCACCAGCCATTTGAATTGAAACAAGCAGCAGCGGCAGGTGTAGATTTATTATTATCCGGTCATACGCACCGCGGACAAATGGCGCCCAATCATATTGTAACGAGAAGAATGTACGAGCTAGACTGGGGATACGCACAAAAAGGCGCGTTCCACGCAATTGTTTCTTCTGGATTTGGATTTTGGGGACCCCCGCTTAGACTTGGTAGTAGGTCGGAGATTGTGCAGGTAGAAGTTACGTTTGAATAGGGGTTATAAAATAGAGAGTTGATGGCTCTCTATTTTTTTTAATAAAAACAAATAAAAATAAATATTTATGTTGGTGCTAATTTCATAAAAGAGATACGATTATAAGACTCGATTAAAATAAAGGGGGATTGTAAGTGATCATATCAGATGTACTATACGGAGAATTTGAAGTGGATCAAGTAGTAGAAGAATTAATTTCAAGTAAGTCTATGCAAAGACTAAAGGGAATTCATCAAAATGGCGCAAGTTACTTAGTGAACGAGAAATGGAATGTAACGCGCTTTGATCATTCAGTTGGTGTTATGTTATTAGTTAAAAAACTAGGTGGTTCAGTAGAAGAACAGATCGCTAGTTTACTGCATGACGTATCGCATACTGCCTTTTCCCACGTGATTGATTACGTTTTTGATAATGAAGATGAAAGTTATCATGAAGAGATATTTAGTTCTGTTGTGAAAAACTCAGAAATTCCAGCGATCCTTGCGAAGCATGGTTATAACTATGAAGATATTTTATTAGATGATTCGAAGTGGACATTACTGGAAAGGTCAGCGCCCGAATTATGTGCAGATCGAGTGGATTATACGTTACGAGATATGTATACATACGGATATATTTCTTTAGAAGAGGTTCATAGATTTTTAGAGGATATTATCGCAGTAGAGGGGAAAATGGTCCTTCAAAGTATCGAAATGGCAGAGTGGTTTACAGAAACGTATTACAAAGAAGTAATCGATTTCTTTATGAAACCAATGAATATTTACGGAAATGATATGTTAGTGAAAACGTTAAAGTTAGCTCTTCATAAAAAGGTTATTCATGCAGATGATTTCCTTCTTGAAGATGCTGAGCTTATTTCGAAATTGCAGCAATGTAATGATTCAGAAGTCCATGCTTTATTAAGAAAAGTTCATCCCAATGTAAAAGTAAAAGAAGATAGAGACGATTACGATTTGTATCAGAAAAATAAAGTCCGTCTTATTGATCCTCCGTTACTTCGTGAAGGTGAAGTTATTCCAGCATCTGTTGTGTCAGAAAACATAAGACAGATGAGTGATATTGCTTATGAAAAAGCGGTGAGAGGGATGTATGTGAAAGTGATTTCGAATTAAAAAAGAAGTAGCGCATCGTTTTTAGAGCGCTACTTCTTTTTTATTAATGATCAAACCAATTCCAAATCTCAATATCTCCAAGAGCCGCATAACGTACGTGCGGGGAGTTTTGTAATTTTAATAACTCTTTCGATGGGCCAGTAATAACAATTCCGTATACTTTTACACCGTTGTCCTTTACATATTGATAACGTTTATCTAAGTTTAGTTCTTTCTCAGAAAGCGCTGCTATTTTGCTTACCGTTTTTTTATGGATAGAAAGGACGCGCATCATTTCGGTTACTTTGTCTTCTTGCGTTTTCTGCCCGTCAGTTTCATTATCGAGGAATCTTACATGTTCTGGAAACCCTATAGCTTCTCCGCCATGTAGGATATAGTCATCTACATTTTTTCTTTCTTGTCCTGTATCTAAAGCGTACCATAAAGGAGTTGGAGGGAGTTCTTGTGCCTCGAATGTGCTATATAAAAGCGGTTCTAATTCTTTTAAAGTGTAAGCTTTATCAAAAGAAATTGCTACTTCTGCAACGGTTCCATCATGTACTTTTGCAAGTGTATCCCATACTTTTTTTGATGAATCCTTTAAATAATCACCCTGCTCTGTTTTTGGATGAACAAAGAAGAGTTTTGGTTGATAGAACGGATTCATCCAAGTTCGCTTCGTAACATCTACAGATGATAAGAAGCTTTTTGTTTCTATTGTACCGAGGGGCATTTCTTTTTTACCGACGGTTCGTACTAAATCAAATTGGCTATTCGTACGGAAAAAAGCTTCTACACTTGTTCCGCCTCCCATAACACGGCTATTTGGGATCGTTGCTTCAAGTGCAAGCGAAGGAACCTCTCTAATTTCTTCTAGCCTTTTATCATTATTAGCTTGAAAATAAAAGGCTGATAATAACCCGCCGATTATATAGATAACGATGCAAATTGATAATATAAAACCAAACGTTTGTAAACGATGTTTCCACTTAATTCTCCAAAAAGGAATTTTAAGATTTTTTGGAGGTAACTTTTTCTTAATTGGTTCTGTTTTTGTTAACAGCTCATCTAAGTAAGCTTCACACTCTTCACATGACTCAATATGACTTTCTAACAGTTCTTGTTCATCATGCGTGAGCGTTCCATTTTCATACTTCTTCCATAGTTTTTTAAATTCTGTACAACCCATCCGTATCACTCCTTTATGCTTTTCGTGTCTTTCCGTCCCCTGTGTAATTCAATTTTCACTTTCGCTAATGAGAGACCAGTCATTTCTGCTATTTCCTTATAGGAGAATCCATAGTAATCTCGTAGTAGTAGGACATTTCGTCTTTCGAGCGGAAGAGCGTATAAACTGTCTAACCAACTAGCAATCTCATGTTTTACGAAATATTCATGTTCTGTACTTGGCACGTTTGGTAAATGGAATTCTTCCACTGTAGTTGTTTTATACTTTTTTTCTTTTCGATACCAATCGATAAAGGCATTGTAGGCAATTGTAAATAACCACGGCCTAATTTCTTCTCCTTTATAATAGTCAATATGGACGAGCATTCGGTAAAATGTTTCTTGCATGAGATCTTCCGCATAGTGGGAATCTCCGGTTAGGGAGAGAAGATAGCGAAATAAATCTTGCATATGCTCTGAGTAAATTTCTTCTAATGATTGTTTACGTTTCACTACATTTCCCTCCCTTCATACATAACAACGAAATACATATAAAAAAGTTACAATTTTTTATGGAATTATAGTAAAAAACGTCAAGAATTGGATTGCGTTCTCTTTTATCATAATACATATAAGGCGGGTGAACAGAGATGGAAAGCTATGAAACACAAATTCAAAGGTCAATTGATTATATTGAGGAAGATGTAATGGAAAAACAAACGCTGCGTAATTTAGCGCGGGTTGCAGGTTTTTCTGAGTCTCATTTTCATCGTGTATTTCAGGCGTTAGTAGGTGATACGGTAATGGAGTATGTTCGAAAGAGGAGGTTAGCCCGGGCAGCTTATCAACTTTCTCATACGGATGAAAAAGTTATTGATATCGCGTTTGAACATGGCTTTCAATCTCACGAAACGTTCACGAGAGCCTTTAAAAAATTATTTCAAATGACACCGAGTGAATATCGAAAACAAGAAATCGAAACACCGATGTATTACAGAGTAAATGTAAAGCAAAGAAAATTAAATCCGTATTTAGGAGGCATACAAATGGAATATCGTATTGTAAATAAACCAGAATTTTTAGTGGCGGGTTATGAACTGAAGACGACAAGTAAAGACGGGAAAAACCATCAAGACATTCCAGCATTTTGGCAAGAATATTTACAAAAAGATCTTGGAACGACGATTCCGAATCGTAAAGATACGAGCCAATGGGTAGAGCTTGGATTATGTACTGATTTTAATTTAGAAACAGGAGACTTCACTTATATTATCGGAATGGAAGTTACAGACTTTGAAAATGTACCAAATGAAATTGCGAAGCGTACTTTCCCGGCAGCAACATATGCAGTATTTACAACGCCGAAAGTTCCTCATGAAGAAATGGTATCATCTATTCACCAAACTTGGAATGCAGTATTCTCAGAATGGTTCCCACATTCAGGATATGAACATTGCGGTGTTACGGAGTTTGAACTGTACGATGAGCGTTGCCACGAAGATAAGAGTGAGTTTGCACAAGTAGAGCTTTGGATACCGGTGAAGAAAAAATAATAGGGTAAGAGCGAATCATTGGGAGATGGTTCGCTTTTTCATAAAAGGGGAAATAGGAAAATGTTCAAAAAACTAGAATGTGTATCTATACATACAAAAGATATAGAAAAATCAGTTTCTTTCTATAAAGAAATGGGAATGAAGCAAAACTGGATGATAGAAAGAGAACTAGAAGAAGGGGGTATTTGGACGTTAATAGGATTGAAGTTTCCAGATGAGAAAAGTTCAGAGTTAGTAATAAGCAATCATCCGGATATTAATTTTACGGAAGTCGAAGTATTAGTAGAAGATGTACAACAAACGTATGAAAGTTTAAAAGATAATAAAGATGTAAAGTGGATTCGCGAACCATTTCCAACAGAATCAGGACATGTTGCAGTAATGGAAGCACCTGATGAGAATGTGTTTGTGTTAGTAGGGAAATAGCTGAAATATGGAGTGACCTTTCATAGTGAGTTATGAAGGGTTATTTTTAATTTGTATAGTAGTAGAGGAAGTAGGTTAGTATTGTCGGTTTTTGTCGGTAAGTCGATATATCTAGAAAATCGCTGATATAATTCGAGTTGCGCCGATATAATTTCATATACCGATAAAACACCTCAAAAAAACGATCCACATAATTTCAATTACTGTAAAATCATCCCAGAAAAGAAAAAAGACGCCACATAGCGTCTTTCCTACGAACGAAACGGAAATACAAGAATAATCGTCGTTCCTTTTCCGAGTGCACTATCAACGGAAATTGTCCCGTTATGAGCATGAACGAGCTGTTTTGTAATGGCTAGGCCAAGTCCAGTTCCGATGTTGCTTTCTTCTGTGTTTGTTCCGCGGTAATATCGTTCAAATAGAAGTTCTTTCGTTTTTTCATCCATTCCTTTTCCGTCATCTGAAATGGAGAGTGTAAAGGAATTAGCGTTTTGTGATAATTTTACGATGACAGTAGTTGTTTCGTTATTATGTTTTACAGCATTTACTAGTAAGTTTTCGATAATACGCTGGAACCATTTTTCTTCAATGAAATATTGAATTTTATTTGAGCTCGGTACGAATTCAATATTTTGATTTTGGAGTGTTGGATTGTTAATAAATTGCAATAACACTTTTTGAACGAACTGATTGATTTCAACGTTTACGTGTTGGGCAGGAAGGCTGTTATTTTTTAATTGATACGTTAAGCTTAAATCATCAATTAATGTTGTCATATATTGAGATTTCTCTTTCATAACACTACCAAATTGCTGAATATCACGATCAGTCCAGTTATATTGATTCGATTCGAGTAATAATGCGTAGCCATATATAGAGCTAAGTGGTGTTTTTAAGTCGTGTGTTAGACCGGTAATCCATTCTTCTCGTGTTTGCTGAAGGACTTGCCTCATCGCATCATTTTTTTGAGTGTAATAGAAAGGTGTTCTAGTGAACTTGTTACATCTCTAAACAAACGGAATGACCATTTTTCTTTACCAGATCGCCGGAACCTGACGGGTTTTCCTTTTTTACTAATAGGTTCTTCATACTTTCCACCAGCGATATTTTTAAGCCAGCGCATCGCATGTAATAACGGTTTCCCGAATTTATTACCGTACCAAATAGAAAGAATGACTAAATAAACAAATACGATAAGAAGGATTAATCCGCATCCGATGAGAAACTTCTTAGTAAATACATCTTCAATTTCGTCACCTGGATAGTAGTGCTCATTTTTTGCAGTTACAACGAGAAGGTTGCCACTATTTGCATCGTAAAAGCTAGACGTATTTTCTTTATGATTCCACGGTTCTTTTTCATTAAGGGCGATTTGTATTGCTGAAAATGTTTTTTTCTTTCCAGCTGGATAGGCAAAAACCTCTTCGCCATTTTGATTAAATATTTGAAGTGCTGCTTTTTCTTTAGACAGTAACTGTTTTTCTTGATCTGTTAATGTGAACGAATCCATCGTTAAAGAGGAGTGATCCTTTTGAATTGCTGTCAGTAACGCATTGCTTTTTAACATACCACCATAAATAACAAGTACTTTCTTTTCTTCTAATTCAATTTCCCAATATGTAAATTTATAATTACTTTCGATATGATGTTGTATATATGCGACTAAAGATGTCTTCGTATAAGCATTCGGAACATCATTTGGTGTATTAAAGTGGTAGAGGATTTTTCCGTTTTCATCTACAACTTGGAGCCAATCATTTTTCTCCTTTATTAAATCTTGCACTTCAGATTGTAACGAAATATGCCCATCTTCTGAAGAGATGTATCTTGAAATTGTAAAACTATCAGAATCTGGAATATTAGGTTCGTATAAAGTACTAGTAAGAAGAAAAATTAAATAAGTAAAAGCAGCAACTACAGCGATAAGTAATGTAACTAAAACAAAAACGTGTTGCATGATAAATTGAATAATAAGTCGTTTATTAAAATTCATATCGTCACCCTACTTTGTAACGAACTTATAACCAAGCCCGCGAACGGTTTTTATATATTCTGGTTTACTTGGATCATGTTCAATTTTTTCACGTAGTTTTCGAATGTGGACCATAACAGTGTTGTCATCGCCATTATAGGCAGGTGCTCCCCAAACTTTTTCGTATATTTCCTCTTTCGAAAATACGTAGTTCGGATTCTCGCAAAAGAAGAGTAGTAGTTGAAAGAGTTGAGCGGAGCATTCGACAATGTGCCCATCTACTGTTAGTTCTGCAGAGTGCTGATCAATTTCAAATCTTCCAAATGAAATCGAGTGTGATTTTTGTTCGTGTGGTACGGTTTGTTTCATATGTCTCCGAAGCTGTGCTTTCATGCGTGCTACTACTTCTAATGGATTAAATGGTTTCGTAATATAATCATCTGCACCGTATGAAAATCCGGATATTTTATCTAAATCAGATGCTTTTGCTGATAGGAAGAAAATTGGACAATCTGTTTGTTGGCGAATGATTGGACAAATATCAAAACCAGATTGTCCAGGAAGCATTACATCTAAAATAATTAAATCGTAATTGTTTTGCTTAGTTAGAGATAAAGCCATTTCAGCTGATGTTGCAGTTGTAATATGAGAAAAGCCTTCTTTTTCAAGAATGGTAGTTAGTAATTGTAAAATTGCTGTTTCATCATCAACGAGTAAAATATTTGCTTGGTACATAAACATCCCTCCTAATTTTCTCGAATATCATATCATCATTTTGTAACTTATGGAATTTTTAAGGAAATTTTAAGGTTTTCTTTCGCAAAAAATTAAGAATCAAATGATATGATAAAAGTAACATAGGGGAGGAGATGAGTGTGAACCCGTTTCAAGTGATGCGAGCTAGATATTTTTTAATTGTATTTGCACTATTAATTTTAATAGCGAGAAGTAGTGGCGATTTGCTAACAAGTATATTTCATATACAAAATTCTTCTTTTATAAATATCCTTATATTCTATATCCTTCCGATGGTATGGATTTCTTATGAGTATAGAAAGCACCACATTTCATTTTCATTATTTGTTAATAAAAATGAAACATTTAACTTGGTACAAGTTTTATACATTACGGTTATGTTATGCATGTTTAGTTACGGGTATCTTATTTTGTATATGTATAGTTTTGCATGGATTACACCGGACTTTATTATGAACGCCCTGCATGAACCAATTGTAGATAGTACTGGGGGATATGTATCTCAAGTCATTAGGGTCGTATTCATCGCACCAATTATCGGGGAATTTGTTTTTCGCGGATTTTTACTTCAACGTTTTGCAACAAAATGGGGAACGAGCATAGCGACCATCGTTGTAGCAATATTGTTTGCGTTGTTACATGTTGATTTCCTCGGTGCAGCCATATTCAGCATCGTATTGTCAATCGTATATATTCGTACGAAAAGTTTACTCATGCCAATTGCAATACATATGTTAAACAATGCATTTGTAATAGGTGCGTCTTTTCTAATAAGTAGAGAAAAAATTATGAGTTTTGCCGATTTCTCAAGTTATACGACATTCTTTCCTGGACTTATTATTTTTATAACAGGATTAAACTTAGTACTTATCTTTTTATTTGTTAATCGTAAATATTGGAGTAAAGAAGTGCCAGTTATATATGCAGAGCAGAAAAAGAGCTTTTCAGATGTAGTCGGGAGTAAATAAGATGAAGAAGACGGTTGAAAAAATATTAAAAGACATTATAGATTCTACGTCTATTACAGATATGTGTGATAAAAGCGTTTGTCATTGGCTTCAACCTGTAGTAGATACGATTGTGTTTCCAGAGTATTACGTATTTTCTAGTACTCATTTAAAAGAAAATATTATTTCTCTTCTTATTGTGTTCGGGGTTTTACTAATATTTGGTCTAATTGTAGAAGAAATGATGAAGCGCATCTTCAAAAAGAATGAAGAGAAGTATATGTGGATTCATAAAGTATTCGAGAAAGTAATGGTGGCTTTCCTTTTGTTTTATGGTATAAAAACAATCATTTACTTTATAGCTTTGAAACATCATTAATTCGAAATTTGAAAGGGATGTATAAAATTATATGAATGAAACGATATCATCAAATAAGTTTTTTTATTTGATTTTACTTAGTCTAGTGTTAATAACGACAGTGAATGTTATTTTGCGCTGGGAGGAAGCTTATTTTTTCATGTATTTAGCGCTCCATTTGTTGGGGATTTTATGTATAAGTGGTGGAGTCGTTACTGAAAAAAAGAATGAAGAAAGCGTTAACTATATGTGTGTGATCGGTCTTGTTTTACTTTTAGCTGTACAGGGGATTATGAAATATAGTTCTTTCTCTTTACAAGATTTTAGTTTATTAATAGATGTACTTCCTTAAAGAGGCTCTTTATGTTATCTAAAAAGCAAGTAGGGTACGTGTTGGTTTGCAAGTGCGATCCTTATTCCGGATTGTGAACCGAAGAAAGTGTTTAAAGATAGGCAAAACTCTTCTTATGTAGAAGAGTTTTTTTGTAAATAAAAGGATTTCGAGCAATTCACATAATAAGCTTGTTCTAATTTAGCGTGTATGAACTTACAATAATAATAGACAGGCAGCATAGAGGAGGGAATAGCGTGAGGAAGGTTATCGGTTGGTCGCTTTTTTTGTACGTTGGATTTGCGTTACTTATATATTGGTATTTATTTGGATGGAATCATGAACTTATTCCGGACATGTATAAGGGAACGAGTGCAGATCCAGAAACGTTTATGAGTGCTAGAGAGCTTACGCTAAGCCAAGATTATTCGCGCGTGAAAAATTTACTATACTTTTTAGCGACGCCTCTTGAATGGATTATTTTATTATTTGTACTTGTGCTAGGTATTTCAAGAAAGTTTGAGAAATGGTCGAAGGAAACGACTAAAATAAGTGTTTTGCAAGTTGCGATTTATTTCTTTTATTTATCATTACTGACAACAGTGCTTGCCTTACCGATGCAATGGATTGGCCGGAAAGTGTCCGTTGATTACGGCATTTCAACGCAAAGTACACAAAGCTGGATAAAAGATCATGTTATCGGTTTTTGGGAAAGTTATGCGACTATGTTAATCGTAGTTACCGTTCTATTATGGCTTATCCGTAAATTTCCGAAGAGATGGTGGCTCGCAGGATGGGCACTCTCTGTTCCATTTACAATCTTTTTAACATTCATACAGCCTGTCGTTATTGATCCGCTTTATAACGACTTCTCGACGCTGAAAAATAAAGAATTAGAAACGAAAATTTTAGCGATAGCAGACAAAGCGGACATTCCTGCTAAACACGTATATGAAGTAAATATGTCAGAAAAAACGAATGCATTAAATGCTTACGTAACAGGAATTGGCCCTAACGCCCGTATTGTAATGTGGGATACAACGCTTAAGCAGTTAAAAGATAAAGAGATTTTATTTATCATGGCCCATGAAATGGGGCATTATGTTATGAAGCATATATATTTTGGCGTTGCAAGTTATGTATTGCTATCGTTTATAGGTATGTTTTTAATTAGTCGTATTATAAATATGTGTATTCGCAAATGGGGAGATACATTGCAAATTTCAAAAGTGGCATGTTTCTCCATTTTACCTTTATTTTTCTTAATTTCTTCTATACTCTCATTTGCAGTACAACCAGCAACAAACTATGTTTCACGTATAGAAGAAAGAGCGGCAGATCAATATGCTTTAAATATGACGAAGGACGGAAAATCTGGTGTGAAAACTTTTCAATATTTATCAAAAACAAGTTTAAGCCAAGTGAATCCGCCTGCGTTAGTGAAATTTTTCTTATACACGCACCCACCAATTTTTGAAAGAATTCATACGTTTGAACAATATGAGAAACAAAGAAAAAAGGAGTAGCTATTATGCTACTTTTTTTTATAGAGATATAAGTTTCATATTGGGAATATTTATCATTGCTTTTTATTGCGATTTTGTAAATAATAAGCTATAAAATTCTAAAAATCTATATATAAAGGAATAAAGGTGAAAAAATGTATTTTTTACAAAATTTAAAAGTGAAATATAAATTATTAGCGCTTATTTCATTAGCAGTTTTAGGTATGGTAATTATAAGCAGTGTAGCAATTCATTCTATTAATAAGATTAAGCACGATACAGAGGTTGTAGTAGATGATTATCAATATTCTGCAATTTTATTAGAAGGAATGCTTCGCACACAAAATTCACTAGAATATAACTTATTAGAGTTAATTACGGCATCACAAAATGAAGTGGCAAATAAAGAGGGAATAATTAATAATATTGAAAAGGATCTTAAAAAATATGATTCTTTATTAAAAGAATATGATGATGGTTTTAATTTAAGTAAGCAAGAGGATGAACTGTTTCAGAAGATGAAGAAATCTTTGCCAAGTTATAAAGATACATATAAGAAATTATTTGAAAAGGCGAAGGCAACAAACGAGCCACAAATGGTAAATGAATTTCAGAAGGAATTAAAACCGAAGGGAATAGAGTTAGCTGGTTATGCAGTGGATCTAGAATCGTATGTTTCAAATTTAGCTGACCAAGTATTTAAAGATTCTCAAAAAATGATTGATCGTTCCGTTATTACCTTTATCATTCTTGTAGTAGTTACTACAATCGTTATATGTATAGTAAGTTATATTATTAGCAAGCTTATAGTTGCTCCTTTACAAACGGTTAGTCGTATGATGGAAAGAGCGAAAGAAGGAGATTTAACCGTACATGGTGATTATACTGCTAAAGATGAATTAGGTGTATTAGTAAGTAATTTTAACGAGATGATTGCAGGGCTAAGAACAAATATGCAAGAAGTAGAGAATAATATTCAGCTTTTATTCCAATATGCAGACGGAGTAGCATCTGCATCAGAAGTATCTAGTAGTGCAGCAAAGAAAATCACTATGGATATTGAAGAAGTCGCAAATGGTGCAGAAAGTCAAATGCAAGCAATGGAACAAACTGCGGGTGCGATGGAAGAGTTGACACAAGGAATGCAGAGTATAGTCAATACATCATCCTCTGTAAATGAATTATCTGCTCAATCAGCATTAGATGCAGAGAATGGTAACAAATTAATGAAACAAATGATTCAACAGATGGATACAATTCAAAATTCGGTACATAGCGGTGTGAAACAAGTAGAGACTATGAAAGAACAATCAGAAGAAATTGTTAAAATCATTGATGTAATGCAAGGTATTACCTCCCAGATTAACTTATTAGCATTAAACGCCGCAATTGAGGCTGCACGTGCTGGTGAAAGTGGTAGAGGATTTGCAATTGTGGCAGATGAAGTGCGGAAATTAGCAGAACAATCTAGTGATTCTGCAAAACAAATTGAGAATCTTATTACTCAAGTTATGGGAACAACGAACCATACGGTACATATGATGGGGAAAGTAGATAATGAGGTACAGGCAGGTACACAAGTAGTAATGCATACAGAAAAAGTATTTGGAACAATTACAGAAAAAGTACAGCAAGTATCTGAGCAAATTCAAACGGTATCTATGTCTACAGATGAAATTGCAGCGAGTAGTGAGGAAATCTCGGCTTCTGCAGAAGACATGGCTCAAATTTCTCAAAGATCATCTGACCGAACTGATAGGGTAAAAGAGTCTATTCAACAGCAAGAAAAATCTGTTCAAGAGATTTCGATTTCAATTGAACATATGCATAACGCAGCAGGAAAACTAAAACAAATAGTTGCCCAATTTACTCTTCAAAAGTAGTAGCATATTTGAGTGTTAATAAAGATAAAAAAATCATCCTCTTTTAAGAAAAAAAGGATGATTTTTTTATCTCGTTATTTGCTGGGCAGTAAGACCCCCACCTCAAAATTCAGCGAAAAATGCTACCCCTGAAATATAAACCATGAATATAGTAGCCTCCACTAGGTATCTCCTTTAGGTGCCAATAAAGGGAAGTTATAAAGTGAAAAGGAGTTTATAAAGAGATTGTAGAATGTTTTAGTATATAACACCTTAGATGTGACAACTTCCTTTTTGAAAAAGAAAGAAGGGAGTATAAAGCAGAAAGGTAGTGGAAATATTTCTTCTAGAAGATTTACATTTTATCTTACATTCACCAAAAAATAATACTCCTGAAACAATGAAGTTCATTTTATTTGAATGAAATAGGGAGAGAGGACAATGAAGAAAAAAATATTGGGTGTAATGATGATTGCGACAATGGCAGGAGGTATATTTGCAGGGACGAATGTGACGCCTGTAAAAGCGGAAGAGTATCCACAAATGATTGTGTTTGAAGATGTTCCATACGGATTTTGGGCATATGATGCTATTATGGACTTAGCATATCATAAAATTATATTAGGGTATGGAAACGGGAAGTATGGTGTTGGCGATCTTATAACACGTGAACAAGTAGCTGGGACTATTTACAGAACACTTGAGATAAAAGAAGAAGGGCCAGTAGCGAATCCATATAAAGATGTTTCTGATAGTACAACAACTTTTAAAAAGGAAATTTTGGCGTTAACAAAACGTGGTGTTTTTTCAGGGGATGGCCAAGGGAATTTTAGGCCGAAAGCACCAATCTCTAGAGCGGAAATGGCTGTCATTTTAAAACGAGCATTTCATTTTGAAACGAAACAAAAACATACATTTAAAGATATTCCAAAAGGCCACTGGGCAGAAGATGCAATTAGTGCGTTACAATCTAATAATGTTGTGAGAGGAACTGGGAATGACATGTATGAATTAAATCGCCCTGTACCTAGAGAACAATATGCTCAGTTTATTAATAATGCGATTATTAATTATCATTTAAAAGAGGATTGGAAGTAGAGTGAAATATGAAAGCACAAATAGAAATATTTGTGCTTTTTGTTTGTTTAAAAAGAATTATTATTCGAATTTATGTATTTTTATGGTTATACACAAGCTTTATAATCAACCCGATGAAAAAGACATGATGTTTAATATGATTCACAAAACCGTCACGAAATGTGTCGAAAAATATATTGTCACTATACCATTTATTCTGTATATTTTTAAAAAAACATATACATATTGGGGAGATAATTTGATGAGCAAAAAATTATTAAAAACAGCTACAGCATTAACAATTATGGGTGGGGTGTTATTCTCAGCAGAGAGTAACAGTGTAAAAGCGGAAAGTGCACCGTTGCAAAAAACAAATACAATTGTATTTAAAGATGTACCACAAGGACATTGGGCATATGAGGCAATTCATGAATTAGCGGAACAAGAAATTATTTTGGGATATGGCGATGGAATATTCGGTTTTGGGGATAATGTAACACGTGAGCAAGTTGCAGCTTTAATTTACCGTGTGTTTGATATGGAAGAACAAGATGAATATGAAAACCCATATGGAGATATTGATGAAAATTCAACAAGCTTTATCGAGGAGATATTGGCTTTAACGGAAATGGGAATTTTCCAGGGAGACGAGAATGGAAACTTTAGACCGAAGGCGACGTTAACGCGTGCGGAAATGGCACAAGTTCTTACGAATGCTTTTGACTTACAGGCAAAGGGATCTCATAACTTTAATGATGTTTCAACAAATTCATGGGCAACGAATGCAATTAGTGCAGTACAAACAAATGGTATTACAATGGGAATCGGAGAAGGTAAATTCGGTCCGTCTATGAAGGTAACGAGAGAACAATACGCACAGTTTTTACATAGAGCAATATTGCATGATATGGAACAAGGGCAGTAATAAAGTTTAACTAGTCAAAGTGAAATTTAAAAATAATACAAAAAGGTCGTTGTTGTATAACAGCGGCCTTTTTTGTATGAAATAAAGCGCGAAAGAATGGCGTTTTGAAAAAAAATGAAATGAATTTTCAAAAAAAACTTCCTTTTCTGAAGATTTGTTATATAATATAAAACATGAAATCAAATCTGTTATAAAACAGTTTAAGAAGGGGATGCTAATATGTCGACGCAAACTTCACGGGTTACACTCGTTGGAGAAATGTTACCAGCGTACAACGAAATATTGACACCTGAGGTGCTTAGTTTTTTGAAGGAACTACATGAGAATTTTAATGAGCGCCGCATAGAACTTTTACAAAAACGTGTAGAAAAACAAAAGAGAATTGATGCAGGGGAGTTTCCGAAGTTTCTAGAAGAAACAAAACACATACGTGAAGCGGATTGGACAATTGCCAAGCTGCCAAAAGACTTAGAGGATCGCCGCGTAGAGATTACTGGACCGGTAGATAGAAAGATGGTCATTAACGCTTTAAATTCAGGAGCGCATCTTTTTATGGCGGATTTTGAAGATTCGAATGCACCAACTTGGGAAAACGCAGTTGAAGGGCAAATCAATTTACGAGATGCAGTAAAGGGAACGATTTCACATGAAAATGATAAAGGGAAAGAATATAGATTAAATGAGAAAACAGCTGTACTCATTGTACGTCCAAGAGGATGGCATTTAGAGGAAAAGCATATGCAAGTTGATGGGAAAAATATGTCGGGTAGTTTAGTAGATTTCGGCTTGTATTTTTTCCATAATGCGAAAGCTCTTTTAGCAAAAGGGAGCGGCCCATACTTTTACTTACCGAAAATGGAAAGTTATTTAGAAGCGAGATTATGGAATGATGTATTCGTATTTGCTCAAAAATATATCGGCATTCCAAACGGAACGATTAAAGCAACTGTGTTACTAGAACCGATTCACGCTTCGTTTGAAATGGATGAAATTTTATATGAGCTAAAAGATCATTCTGCTGGCTTAAATTGCGGAAGATGGGATTATATTTTTAGCTTTTTAAAGAGTTTCCGTAATCATAATAAATTCTTACTACCAGATAGAGCACAAGTCACGATGACGGCGCCATTTATGCGTTCGTATTCTTTGAAAGTAATTCAAACATGTCACCGCCGTAATGCACCAGCAATTGGAGGAATGGCGGCACAAATTCCGATTAAAAATAATCCAGAAGCAAATGAAGCAGCTTTTGAAAAAGTGCGTGCTGATAAGGAACGCGAAGCTTTAGACGGTCATGACGGGACTTGGGT